>ENA-OWNT01000505-OWNT01000505.1-seawater-metagenome-genome-assembly--contig:-NODE-505-length-87478-cov-7.293486_pt1 | contig 87478 bp, 85 predicted proteins | sample MGYA00238136_ERZ651165 | MGnify/ENA primary metagenome ERZ651165 (study PRJEB26861, sample SAMN08777766) | seawater metagenome | isolation source: coastal seawater | place: USA: Florida | collected...
ATACTACATTTGTGGAAAAGTAGGTCGCCGCCTTCTTTAAACCCTGAAGTGAGTTTACTCTACTTCAGGGTTTTTTTTATAACCACACCGAAAGTATATCGCGGCTCCCGGTCCCGCTTGTAGCGGGATTTCTTCCACCTGCATGCTTGCTGCACAACCATGGGTGTTAGGGAATCGCCGCCTTCTTTAAACTCTGAAGTGAGTTTACTCTACTTCAGGGGTTTTTATGTAATACCCTCAAAGCACAAGAGTTATTAGCCTTGACAAATACCAAATCGTGAGTACCGATTGTTAAAATTATCCCTAACCGCACTAGTGATAGAGGCATTATCCTTTTTATGCCTTAGTTTTGCATAAAAAGATAGAGCCGATAGCACGGCCCTGTATTGAACAATACAGGGAGTGCCCCAGACATTAGTAACTATGTACACGAAAAAAGAAGAATTATGGAATACCATCTCGCATGGACTAGGGATCCTGCTGGGAATTGCCGGGCTGGTACTATTGCTGGTTTTCGACAGTGGTAAATCCTCCTACAGCACTTTTAGTATATTACTTTACGCCATCTCGGTGATCGTGCTTTACAGCGCTTCTACTCTATATCACGCTATTAGCAACGTGAAATGGAAGCCAGTACTTCGCACCTTCGATCATATAAGCATTTACCTGCTTATCGCAGGCACCTATACTCCGGTTGCACTTATCTCGCTGGTTCATGAATCGGGCTGGACGCTCTTCTGGACTGTATGGGGAATAGCTGCCGTGGGAACTTTCCTAAAGATCTTTTTTACAGGGAAATTTGAAATTATTTCACTTTTGCTATACCTGGTAATGGGTTGGCTTATTGCCTTCGATTTTAGTAGTGTAATGGCTGTGCAATCTACCTTAGGCATCGCATTGTTAGCCCTGGGTGGTGCGTTCTATACTGTGGGGATATTGTTTTACGTGGTTCAGAAGATCCCTTATAACCATGCGATCTGGCATGGGTTTGTCCTGGCCGGAAGTATCTTTCATTTCTTTTTCATCTTAATCGATGTCATTTAAGTCTACACGAAATAGGCTATAGTAAAGCCTAACACTATTATTAACAGTTTTGCCATATTGAACTTGTGATCTTTACTACTCTCGTATAAAATAGTAGTAGAAACATGTAGAAAAATCCCAATAACAACGGCGGTGATCTCTGTATGATACTGCTGAAGATATGAAATCTGGTTGGCGAGTAAATTCCCTAATGGCGTCATTAATGCAAATAATATTAAGAAAGACAAAGTAACGGTCTTGCTGTATTTCGCATTCATGAAAAACAGCGCAAGGATAATGGCCACAGGAATTTTATGAATGATGATCCCTACGAGGATGTCGTTCTTTTCGGAGATAGGAAAGCCCTCTAACAGCGCATGAATAGAGAGGCTGATGAATAAAAGCCAGGGGAATTGCTTGTGGGTTAAATGAATATGAACATGCCCGTGTTCGGCTCCCTTAGAAAAAAACTCGAGTATGATCTGGAGAAGGATACCAGCCATTATGAAGATGCCAATGCGTTCGGTAGGCATTTCGAAAACCTCTGGCAGCAACTCATTTATTGTCATAGACAATAAAAAAGCCCCACTAAAAGCGAGGAAGATCGACATTTGCTTAGGTTGTTTGGAGCGAAATGCGAGGGCTACCACATAACCAATAGCAACAGCCATAAACAGCAAAATGTAATTCATAGGATAAAGATAAGAATTAAAGTAGATGAACTGTTTAACAACTTACTCATGAATGGCGGCGATGGATACATCATAGATAAAAGGTTTAAGGGCGGTTTTTTTATAGGTTTGGTTCCAGGGGATAAAAATACTGTATTTTTGCAGGTATTTGGATGAAAGAACATGGGAAAAAACTTTAAAATGGTGGCTAAAACCCTTTACGGGTTGGAGGAATTACTGGCAAGTGAGCTTAGGGAATTAGGGGCTTCTTCGATTGAAATGGGTACCCGTAATGTCTCTTTCGAAGGGGATACCGGGTTTATGTATAAGGCAAATCTCTGTTGCCGAACTGCTATTAAAATTCTAAAGCCAATAACCGCTTTCAATGTTTTTAAAGAGGAGGATCTCTACAAGAAGGTATATGATATCCCCTGGGAAAATTATATGGAAGCTAAAGGCTCCCTGGCGGTTGATGCAACAGTTTTTTCGAAGCAGTTCACACATTCTCAATATATCGCCTTAAAGACCAAGGATGCCATTGTGGACAGATTCAGGGACAGGGAAGGGGAGCGGCCCGATGTAGACCTTGATCATCCAAGTTTACGTATTAATATACATATAGACCGAAATATTTGTACTGTTTCACTGGATAGCTCCGGGGCTTCTCTTCATAAGCGAGGTTATAAGACAGAAAGTACACTGGCTCCTATCAATGAGGTGTTAGCCGCCGGAATGATCATGTTAAGCGGTTGGAAGGGGCAATCTAATTTTCTGGATCCGATGTGTGGAAGTGGGACCATCCTTGCCGAAGCAGCTATGATAGCTTGCAATATTCCTCCAAATTTGAATAGGGATGAATTTGGATTTGAAACCTGGCCGGATTTCGATGTGGATCTGTACGAACTTATAGAAGCATCTGCTTTGAAGAAGATCAGGGATTTCGGATTTAAGATCTACGGATTCGACACAGACACTGTTGCCGTAAAAAAGGCACGACAGAATATTAAAAATGCCAATCTTCAGGATTTTATCGATATTTCTGTACAAGACTTCTTCAGTAGTAAAAAAGAAGCAGAAGGTCCTATGTTCTTGGTATTTAACCCACCTTACGACGAGCGACTGGCGGTTCGGGATATTGAAGCTTTCTACGGCGAAATAGGCAACACTCTAAAACGAGGGTATCCGGGAACTCAGGCCTGGATGATAACCAGTAATATGGAGGCCTTGAAATGTGTTGGATTGAGACCTTCAAAAAAGATCAAGCTCTACAATGGAAAACTGGAAAGCAGGTTTGTTCGATACGAAATGTACGAAGGAAGCCGAAAAGCCAGTAAGCAATAAATACTTATTTCTTAAATATCGGGATCAGGTAGGATAAGCTGTAGCCATACCCAGCGCCAAATTCGCTGAAGTCGTAAGTACGATTAAAGCCGGGAATAAATAGATTGTCGAAATTATCCGGGGTCGTTTCAGAGATCTTCCGTTTCAGCTGCAGGTTTATAGAAAGGTAGAGATTATTGAGTATTTCGGTTTTCACAGCTACCTGGAGTTCCAGCCAGGAGGCAGTAAGCCCAGTGTATTCCCTGGGGTCTACTCTAAATGTTCCCGGGTAGGTCTGGTTTGTGGTATAAATACCATAGGCAAGTAATTCCTGTTTAAAGCTGGAAAAACCGTATCGGAGTCCGATATTGATAGCGTTTTGCATATTCAGCCAGTTTCTATAAGCGTTAAAATCTGCTCCTATCTTAACATAGCTACCCGAGGCGATGGAATTGAGATTACTCTCATACCGCTCTTTCTTTTCATTACCAATCTCTGCCGCGGCATAAAACCGTTCACTGAACCTGAAATCCCCTACAATTTCGAATCCACTGTATCCATTTTCCAATACCGAACGCAAAGGTTTAGACAGATCTGCTCCTATACGCAGGCCGTATTCGCTCTTAGCCTTTACCAGGGAATCACTAGTGATCTCCTGCGCTTGCGAATGGAATCCCAGCAACAGGAGACTAATGTAAAACAGTAATGTGTGTTTCGGTTTCATCAATTACATCGGTGGTTTCAATTTCAACCTGGATGATCCAGTTGGCAGTGCCTTCATTAACAACAAATACGCTAAGATCGTGATAAACGGTCTTAAAGGCACAGGCGCGATTTATATAAATATCTTCGGTGGTATAGTTAAAGGAAATTATATCGGTATTAGGGGTGGTTGTACCAACACCGCTGTTAAAGCGATATCTGGTTAAATTACCCGTATTCCTAAGCGGTAATGTGATAGAGTCTGTTGTGGCGGCAGCAATAACCTCAGTACCTTCCAGATCGGCTGTTTCAACAGATAAATTAGTAACCGATTTACGTTCACTTGGGTTAGCGATATCATTAAATGTGATAATGAGGAGTGGGGTAGTTGCGGTACCTTCTTCACAGATATCGTCGCGGGTACAGCCCAGGAAGGAGATCAGCACGAATGTGAAAAGTAAGATCCTTTGTGTCATTTAAAATTTGCTTATCCGCGTTTTTTCAAAAGTACAACATTTTCCACATGATGTGTTTGTGGAAACATATCGACAGGTTGAACTTTTACCACCTCGTACAAAGGGTCTAATAATTTCAGGTCGCGAGCCTGGGTAGCGCTATTACAGCTAACATAAACAATTCGAGGTGGTGCCAGGTTCAATAATTGCTGAACCACATCGGCGTGCATTCCGTCTCTGGGAGGATCTGTGATCACAAGATCTGGGGTTCCATACGTTGCTATGAAATCCTGGTTAAAAACCTTTTTCATATCACCCACCATAAATTGTGTATTAGATATATTATTATAAGCAGCATTCTCACGAGCAGCATTAATAGCCTCGGGCACAGCTTCGATCCCGATCACCCTTGCTGCATTACCAGCAATGAACTGGGCGATGGTTCCCGTACCGGTGTACAGATCGTAAACGAGTTCATTGCCCGTCAATTCTGCAAAGTTTCTAACGATCTTGTATAGTTCGTAAGCCTGTTCACTATTGGTTTGATAAAATGATTTTGCATTGATCTTAAATCGCAGCCCCTCCATTTCTTCAAAGATATGATCCTCGCCGCTGTAGCAAACAACCTCCTGGTCGTAAATAGTATCGTTTGTTTTTGTATTGATCACATATAGCAGGGAAGTGATCTCCGGAAATTCTGCCTGGATGGCATCTAGTAAATCCCGCCGTTTTGTCTCGTCATCGGCAAAGAATTGCAACAGAACCATCAGATCTCCGGTGGTGCTCGTCCGGATCATTAGGGTTCTAAGCATACCTTCCTGTTTGCGGGTGTTAAAGAAACTAATATTTAATGCTTCGGCTTTTCGTTTTATGAAATTTCTAATGGCGTTGCTGGGATCTCGTTGTAAATGGCACCGATCAATATCCAGTATTTTATCCCACATGCCCGGGATATGAAAACCAAGGGCATTCCTATTTTCAATTTCGATTCCACTTTCAATCTGTTCTTTTGTAAGCCATTTGTTGTCACTGAAGGAAAACTCCATCTTGTTTCGGTAGAAATATATTTTTTCTGAACCTAATATGGGTGTTATCTCAGGTAATTCTATTCCTCCAATTCGAATAAGATTATTCACCACCTCCTTTTGTTTGAAGTACAATTGGTGTTCGTATCCCATGTATTGCCATTTACATCCACCACAGGTGCCAAAGTGCTCACAAACCGGTTCGGTTCGTTTATCCGAATAACTTGAAAAAGCAATGGCGCTGCCTTCGTAATACGCTTTGCGTTTTTTGAAAGTTTGTACTGTTGCAACGTCACCTGGGATCGCATTGTTGATGAAGACAACGCGCCCATCGGGAGCTTTAGCGACTGCCTTTCCTTTAGCGCCGGCATCTATAACCTCCAGATCTTCGAAGATAACACGCTTATTCCTTTTTCTCATATCGGCAAAAATAAGCATAGGAAAACAGAAATAGCTACAAAAAACGGGCGAACTTAAATTTCGTATAAAACTTTAAATAAATCATACGAATATTTATTAATTTGCAGCTTCAAGGATGATTTCTCTCCTCCGCTGAATTTCCGATCCTCGGAAAAATAAAGGTATAGTAGAAATTTTATTAATTTTTTAAAATTTATGTTATGTCAGTAGCACAACACACGCTGTCACAAGAAGCGATGGCACTTGAAAACAAGTATGGGGCTCAGAACTATCATCCGTTACCTGTAGTTTTAAGCAGGGGAGAGGGTGTATATGTTTGGGATGTAGAAGGGAAACAGTATTTCGATTTTCTCTCTGCTTATTCCTCGGTTAATCAGGGGCATTGTCACCCAAAGATCGTTAACGCACTTACCGAACAGGCCAGGAAACTAACTTTAACCAGCAGGGCCTTTTACAACGATAAGCTGGGCTGGTACGAGAAATTCACTACCCAGTACTTTGGATACGACAAATTACTGCCAATTAATACAGGAGCAGAGGCTGTGGAAACGGCGATCAAGTTATGTAGGAAATGGGCTTATGAAGTTAAGGGAATCGATATGAACGACGCGGAGATCGTGGTATGCAAGAATAACTTTCACGGTCGTACAACAACCATAATATCATTTTCTAATGATCCTGTGGCACGTAAGAATTTTGGGCCTTACACCGATGGGTTTATTAAAATTGAGTATGATAATCTACAGGAACTGGAAGATGTACTTTCCAATAATGAAAATGTTGCTGGTTTCTTAGTTGAGCCTATACAAGGGGAAGCTGGTGTTTATGTGCCAAGCGATGATTATCTTAAAAAAGCAAAGGCTTTATGTGAAAAATATAATGTTTTGTTTATCGCCGATGAAGTACAAACAGGGATAGCTCGTACGGGTAGACTTTTAGCCAGTTGTGGAAACTGTGACTGCCCCACGAAAAGTTGTGAAGGAACGCCCGAAGTAAAACCCGATATCCTGATTTTGGGGAAAGCCCTTAGTGGTGGTGTATATCCTGTCTCGGCTGTATTAGCCAATAATGAGATCATGAACGTGATCCGTCCGGGAAATCACGGTAGTACTTTTGGAGGTAATCCTTTAGCGGCTGCTGTTGCTGTTGCCGCACTTGAGGTGGTAAGAGATGAAAAGCTTGCGGAGAATGCAGAGCGACTTGGAGTGATTTTCAGGGATGCCATGAACGAGTATATTGAAACAAGTACCATTTGTAAACTTGTAAGAGGTAAAGGGCTGTTAAATGCTATTGTGATCAATGATTCGGAGGATAGTGATACAGCATGGGAAATATGCCTTCGTCTTCGTGATAACGGGTTACTGGCGAAACCTACTCATGGAAATATTATTCGTTTTGCACCACCCCTTGTGATGACCGAAGGACAGCTGAAGGAATGTATAGATATTATTATTAAAACATTGAAGGAGTTTGATTAAGTTCCTTTAGTAAGTTACAAATTAAAAAAGCGGCTTTAAAGGCCGCTTTTTTAATTTTGGTACAAAGTATATCGATCTACGAATCTATACCGTATTGCTCCATCACAGCTCTTTGCTGTTCCATATAGGCATCCCAACCACCGGCAGTAACAATAAGGAAGATGTTATACGCCAGATATATCAGGTTAATGATAAATACGATCAGCGCTATAATTCTAGCCGTATTCATTGCCTCACCATTTTCATAGTTTTCAGGATTGGCCTTCCATTCTTTTACTTTGCCGTTAGCCACAAAAAAGGCAATGGCTGAAGGGATAACACCAATTACCGGAATACAACAACACAGAAATCCTACAATTGACAGAATATATACAAGGGTGGTATTTAACCTTTGTTTTTCCATAATTTAAAGTTTGATGATTAGTTAATTATTATTTTCAGAATAAAGTTCCCAACGATGGTAACGATTGTAACTAAGATAAGTATAATTTTAATTCTTTCTGAATGCTTGAATGAGACGAACATATTCAGAAATAAAAAAAGAAGAAGTAAGATAAGGGGGTAGATGGCGGGATACATTTTAAAGGCCGCCAGAAACTCTCCTTTAAAAAGAAAGGCTGCGGCACGTTGCATGCCACAGCCAAAACAGTCAAAACCTAGATATTTTTTAGTAAGGCACGGCAACATATAATCGTCGATGCCTTCCATGGTCATATACTATCTCTTATTGTGTACGGTCATTCTATAATCGATCTCAACATTGTCTGTAGTGGTAAGCTTTACAATGTATACTCCATCGCTAAAAGTAGCAGTAGAGAAAGTAAAACGTTCGCTGTTACCAAGGTTTTGCTCGCTTAGTACCAGTTTACCCGACATGTCGAATATAGCTGCCGACTTGATCTCGTATCCTTCTGGATTACGTACTTCAAGTTGAGCAACCGGATTGTTCTGGAAGAAGTCTACGTTTGAAGTAACCTCTTTTTTCATATTACGTACAGGTCCGCCGGAATCATCGGTATCTGGTCCACCTCTGAATACGAGGAAGAATCGATTTTCGTAGTTTCCTGCAGGCAGTATAAAGTCTGCTTCATTACCATTGGTAATTTCCTGAAATAAATTTTCACGCTTGTCCCATAGATATACTTTCGATGGAAGATTGATCTCTTCAATCGCTGTAAATGATACAGGCATTTGCTGGTCCATCTCAAACGTTAAAGGTACTTTTTTACCAACGTCGAAGGGAACGGTTTGAATTACATAAGGTAAAGGTCCGTTATCATCAACGATCGGGAAATACACTTCTGCCTTAGCACCGTCCATAGGGTGTCTTGCGTCCAGACCACGGTCATAACCATCGGTCGATAGAGGCGACAGAACTAAAAGCATTTCGCGGAAATGGGAATTTCCGAACATACTCATTACACGAAGTGTTGGTGGATATTCTGCCAACGGATCAACTTCGGAAGAGACACTTCCACCTGAAGGTGATGAAGTTTGAGAACCTTGAGCTCCTCTAAAATTAGAATTGGCGTTACCAGATTCCTTTTGATAAACCCTGTGACTATTCTTAAAGAATATCTGTCCGTCTCCGGCTATATTAGCAAAAATGTTGAACCCTTGCCCAATAGGAGCATATAGACGTCCAAGATCTTCACCCATTCCTCCGGAAGGACCCATTGGGTTACCGTTTGAGTCGTAGTTTAAGAATGTAGGTCGTGTATAAGTACCTCCTGTCACATAAGGAGACACACCTGGTACCCAAATACCGTAACCTCCTTTATTGGCTGTAAAGTTATGTGAGTTAATACTTCTATCTTCATCCCAATATCTGAATTCCTGGATCTCACCATTATCAGGATCCTGGAAAACAAGGTTCATATCGATGGCGGAAGGATAAGGGTTACCTGCCAGTGTACTTGCATTTGCAGCCACCGGAACAGAAATGTTACCGTTATTAGGTCTTCCTCTAAAATCGTAGTTCTGGTTGATCGGGTCCTGGAATGGGTCACCACCAGCTGGGGTTACACCCACACCTTTCATGGTAAATCCTAATCCCGGATCAACACCATAGGTAGCTCCTAGTGCCTGATATCCACCACCGCCGGTACGTTTGTACAACCAGCGTCTTGAAATGGTCAGGTTAGGAGAAGCAATACCATTAAGGTTACCAGTGTGCATAGCCTGGTCTGAATCTGTTACCGTATTGGCGTCATAGAAATTAAGGACACCAAAGTTTACATTACCACTAGGAGATAACGCCGGATTTCCAACGGGCGTACCCCAGAAATTATAGTCGTAAGAATCTGAGTAACTATCCTGGTATACAGAAATAAATCCGGTACCGGAATTTGCGGAAGACGTCGCTCCCTGGATTAACTGGGCCTCATTCCGCAAGTATAAACTTGCTTCTGTAGTACCAGCATTGTTCGCAACAAGATTTACGTCTTGTTCTACAAACAGGATTTCATCATTTACGTACACGTAAGAATCAGTAGCCCCATTTGGAGTTACATACAATTGTGCCATAGCATTGTATGACATAAGTAACACAACTGAAAAGAGTAGTAGGTTTTTCATATTTTTAGTATATTTTTACGTTGTCTTGGGGGCAAAACAACGCCATTAACCATTGGTAAAAATAGAAATAAAATTCAATTATCACTGTTTTAAGTGGTTAAATTCGATAAAATACCGCTTTTTTGACCTTTGTATTCGCTAAAATACCAATTATCTCGATGAAATGCTCTCAAACTGTAAGAATATTGCTACAAAAATCATGAAAAAAGGGGATAAAGTTGAGGCTATAGACGATGCTATAAAGGGGGTTGTTTTAGGGGTAAATTCAGATACAATTTTGGTGCTTACTGAGGATGATTTCGAAATGCAATTTGACAGGTCTGAATTAGTGGTCATTTCAGAAGAAATTTCACCTTCAGAAGTAATTCCGGAGAATTTTGCCCAAATACTTTCCGAAAAACAAGAATCCAAAGCTGCCAGAAGTGTACGTGTGAAGCCCAAAATGCGCAACCAACCTGCCATGGAAGTTGATCTGCACATCGATAAATTAGTGAAATCAACCAAGCGCCTCACAAATCATGATATGTTGACCATCCAGATCGATACTGCCAAGAGACAATTGGATTTCGCAATACGCAAGAAGATCCAGCGTATTGTATTTATTCACGGGGTTGGTGATGGTGTATTAAGAGCTGAAATGGAATATCTTTTCAGAAGGTATGACAATGTAAAGTATTACGATGCCGATCTGCAAAAGTACGGCCGAGGAGCAACCGAAGTCTATATATATCAGAATACAGCTCCTTAGTCCGGGAAGGGTGGGGTAATAGCGATATCAGTATTCACTATATCCACCAGAGTCCCCATATTTAAGACTTCACGTGTGATCTGTTCTGATTCTGAAACAAGTACCAGATTCTCAATAATAACGCGAACATCGGTTTTTAGGTTATAGCTGTGTGACCGGAACGCATCTACAATGATCTCATTGTGAATATCGGGATTAAGATAGTCGGGATTGGGGTTCACAGACGGGTCGAAGATATTGTCTAGGGGATTTAGATCGGTCTCGCTACTTACTTCGTATCGCGTAAGTACTCCGTCGTTGTCGTCGTCTTCATCCAGATAATCGGGAAAACCATCTCCGTCGAAATCCCTGGGATTATCCGGGTCTTCGCCTATTTCGTTCGCTGTAGGGACATTATCCCCGTCATCGTCATAATCGTAGAAGTTTGGCAGGCCATCCTCGTCGAAATCCCCAAATCCTTCCCCTAGTATATCAAAGCTATTATCGAAGGGGATACCGTCATTATCGTCGAATACCGTAGTAATAAACAATGTCGCTTCGCCATCCGATCCAATAAAATCTGTTGCTACGTCGGGCGTAGTGGGTGGAATATTGTCGCAAAAGTAATCTGCTGAGACAGTCCCGTTGAAGCTTCGAAAATGAACAACATTCGTAGTGCCATCGAGGGTAACAGCCAGAGTATCACTTGCCAGGAACAGCTCTTCTGTGGTCCCCAATTGAAGCGCCAGGCTTTCGTTGGCCGCATCATTGATCTTAAAAAATAAGTAGTCTCCCGGATCGCCACAGAATTGCAGATCTACATCACTGAAATTAAAAGATGTATAAATGATATCACCATCATCGCACCCATAAACCATAGCGCTTAAAACAAGGATGAAGAAGTATTTTTTCATAGCGGTATTTTCGAGAAATACAAAGTAACACATTTCTTTATAATTCCTTGTTTTCTATCTTAGATAAATATGTATTTTTGCCGGATATGAAGAAAGTGTATTTCGATAGTGCGGCTACAACCCAATTGCGGAGTGAAGTAATTCGCTGTATGTCGGAAGTATTAAAAACGGAATACGGAAATCCTTCATCTACACACTCTTACGGGAGATCATCTAAATCACTACTTGAAACTGCACGCAAAGAAATTGCGGGTTATCTGAATGTTTCAGCTTCAGAAATTATCTTTACATCAGGCGGCACCGAAGCGGATAATCTCGCCTTGCAAAGCGCTGTGACCGATCTCGGGGTGGAACGCATTATCAGTAGTAAAATAGAGCATCATGCGGTGCTTCATACCATAGAGGTGCTGGAGGAACGTTTTGGGATCGAAGTAGAATTTGTGCGAATAAAGCAAACGGGCTGCGTTGATTATGATCATTTGGAAGAATTACTTCAGAAATCAACAAAAAAAACACTTGTGAGCCTTATGCACGTTAATAATGAGGTAGGTACCATGATCGACCTCAAACGAGTTGCACTGCTTTGTAAAGCGAATAATGCCTTGTATCATAGTGATACCGTGCAATCGGTAGGTCATTTTACCCTGGATTTTCAGGAAATACCTGTCGATTTTGCCGCGGTTTCTGCACATAAATTCCATGGCCCAAAAGGGGTGGGATTTGCCTTTGTAAGGAAAAACACAGGATTAAAGCCTTTGATTTATGGTGGGGAGCAGGAAAGGGGACTCCGCGCCGGTACCGAACCGGTCTATGCTGTTGCAGGGATGGCAGAAGCACTCCGACTTAGCTACCAGAACCTCGATAAAGAGAGGGCGTATATAACCGGGTTGAAAGAATACTTCATAGAACAGTTAAAGGAGCATATTCCCGGGGTGAAGTTCAATGGTGGCTGTGAGGACGCGAATGGCAGTACTTATACACTCATAAACGTGTGCTTGCCAATTTCAGAAGAAAAGGCAATGATGCTGTTATTTCAGCTGGATCTAAAAGGTATTGCCTGTTCAAAAGGTTCGGCCTGCCAAAGTGGTAGCAGTAATGGTTCTCATGTTTTGGCCGAAATACAATCTCCCGACGACCTCAAGAAACCCTCGATTAGATTCTCATTTTCATCTTTCAATACTAAAGAGGAGATCGATTATGTGGTTAAGGTTCTAACCGAATTCGTCGCTTCCTAAAATTTCATAGTTAGCCTAACATTATAGACCCTAGGCGTAAGAAAGTTAGGTATAGAGTACTGAACCTTTGTGTACACATCTCTTACAAAAGTGTTTGTGATGGAGTTGCGAACATCGAATATATTGAAGATCTCCGCCCCGATCGATAATTCCTTAAAGGGCTTCAACCAGCCGCTATCACGCAACTTATCGGTATCTACAATTACATAGGAAACACCTAGATCGGCCCGCTTATAATCTGGCAAGCGCGTTTGAAAATTGTAAGGGTCGGCATAACTTGGTGACCCGCCAGGAAGGCCGGTATTGTATACTAAATTAAGGTACATCTTCAGGTCGGGGATCACTTTTACATAATCCTGGAATAACACCCCAAATTTTAATCGTTGATCGGTAGGACGGAAGATATAGCCTCTGTCGTCTATATTCTCTTCTGTTTTCAGGTACCCAAAACTCACCCAACTCTCCGTCCCCGGTACAAATTCACCTGCTAGTCTAAGGTCGAGACCAACAGCATAGGCTTCGGCATTATTTCTGGCCCTATATCTAATTCGGACGTTTTCTAGAGTGTAGGGATTTACATCGGTGAGTTTTTTGTAATATACTTCCGAATTGAGCGTAAAAGGTCTACCCCAGAGGTCGAAACTATAATCGTTCCCCAATACCACATGAATAGATTGTTGTGCCTTTACTCCCGGACGTACCGTCCCGGTAGAATCCCGGAGTTCCCTGTAAAAGGGTGGCTGGTGATACACCCCTCCCGATAAACGGAACAGCATATCCATTTCCCAATCGGGCTTGAGAGTTATCTGGCCTCTCGGACTAAATACTGTTTGAGTGGTACTTTCTATACCGTCCCCATTCACAGTCCAGTTGTGGGCTCTTACACCTGCATTTAACCATAAGTCGCTACTTCCCACCTCTGTTTTCTTACTCCACTGAACATAACCGGATAAGCGATCGGTTTGAACATTGTTAGTTGCTCGAATCGTTGTATACGGAACTATAGGAGATACAAAGGGATCGTAAGGCTGTTCGTTGATGAAATCGGGTAGTGGCGGACGAATGGAAAAGCCGGCAGAATCGATGATCTCATATTCCTGAACCCGGTCCCTAATGTCTTCTCTGGTATATTTAACTCCATATTCAAGAGTGGTATCTTCGTCTTCATCAAGGGCAAGGATCCCTTTGTGTTCAAAATTTACAATTAGGGCGTCCAGATCGTTTCTGGCGTGGGTTAGTTGAGACCCTATTCCTTCTGAAAACTCCACCTCCCCGAGATTTTCATCTCCAATGTTGGTATTTACTTCTCCCAGGCGATATTGAGCGAGAATATCGAAATACTCCTGCTCTGTTGTTTGATAGATAGACCCAATGAATTTTGCAGTATAGCGTTCGGAAACTGCGTAGGTACCTTTTAACGCACCAAAGTAAGTGTTGTATCGATCTTCTTCCTGACCTTCATAAAAAACCAGAAGGGCCACTGGATCTGCAAGGGTTCCGAAGTTGGTTTGCCTGGTTAGAGGTTGGTAATCATACTGGTTTATGGCTACATTTCCTAAGACGCCTAATTCGAATTTACTACTTACTTTATAGGTAAAATATGCTTGTGCATCGGCAAAACGAGGCTGGAAATTGGTTTCTGTCTGTTTGGCATCTACAAAAAGACTGTTGTCACGATATCGTAAACCTACAATTCCTGTAAGACGACCGTTCTTAGATACACCACCAACCGAAGCGCTTGCGCCCAGAAGACTTAGATCTGCTGTCGCACTAAAGGAAGCCGGTTTCTTATATCGAATGTCCAGAACAGAGGATAATTTATCGCCAAACTTCGCCTGAAAACCCCCTGCCGAGAAATCCACAGAGCTGGTTAGGTCTGTATTCACAAAACTTAAACCTTCCTGTTGCCCACTTCTAATAAGAAATGGCCTGTACACTTCGATCTCGTTCACATAAACGAGGTTTTCATCGTAATTACCTCCTCGTACTGCGTACTGTGTGCTTAATTCGTTGTTGCTATTTACTCCGGGTAAGGATTGTAATACATTCTCGATCCCTGCGTTAGCACCTACCATTCTTCTGGCTACTTCGGGACTTATGGGTTCCAGTCCCTGAACTTTCTTACGACGTTTTGTGTCTATGATCACGGTTCCGATCTGTTCGATATCTGTTCTCATGGCTACATTGAACTCATAATTCTCATTATTGGCGAGATTTAGAGTGAGTCTCACATCTTTAAAACCTACATAAGAAAATAGCAGCTGTACTTCCCGTCCTGAAGGGATTTCAAGCACGTAGACACCGTTTAGATCTGTTTGGGTACCTTCGGAATCGAATGAGACATTTACACCAGCCAGGGGCTGATTTTGGTCGTCCAATATGATACCCTTTATAGTAGCGTTTTGTGAGAAGATGGATAAACTAGATCCAAAAAACAGAAGGAGGAATAGTAATCGAGTAGTTTTCAAAAGCAAAAATTAGAATTATTTTCTGAAAAATGTTGCTTCAAATGTAGCACTATTTCCTGCATTATCGACAACATTGACTTTTAAATTGTTTTCGGTATCCGAAATAATATCATCGCCAAAATCATAGGTTAAAACGTCTTTTTTGTAATTATATTCCATCAATATAAACTTTCCATTAATGGTGGCCCGGTACGATCCTATACCACTTAGATCGTCCTCTATCTTCACAGTAAGGGTCTCATTCGCACTTATCCATTGCTCATCCTTGAAATTCACAGCCGATATGGTTGGTGGTGTAGTATCGGCCACAAGGGCGAAGGTTCCAAAGGTCCGGGTTCTGGCAGTTAACTTGGTTCCTTTGCGATAGGTGGTATTGTAATAAGGTTCTCCTTTTAGGCTGAGACGACCGAGATACAATTTATCGAGGTCCTCACTTTTATAGTTCGATGCATCCACTGTGATCGAAATGTTTTTATGGATAGGGATATTATCCTCTTGGAATACCAGGGTATCTCCATGGGCCTCAATATTGAGATAGGTATCTTCATAGAGGCTATTGGGCGGAATATATATGCTGAATTTACCTTTTGTGATCGACGTAGCCTCATCGGCATAGATATAATCTGAGGTTTTATTCACATCTCTGGGTGTTACAACAGGGATATCTTTTCCTGAAATTGGTACAGTTATCGTTGTTTTATTGCCCTTATAATCCAGTACTTCTATAGTGTAAGAAGCGTCGAGACCATCTTCAATTTGGAGGTAGCCATTGTCAACTTCGTGGGTAATTACACTCAAAGGATTGTTTTCTTCTCTAAATAATTTCTGAACCCTACTTTTGTTCGTTCTCCAGTAATGATAGTCTATGAAGCGGTTGAGATAGCGGGTTTCGGCAAAAGAGAATTTTTCGAAAAGTACATTATAATTCTCAGTTCCGTTGAATACCGTACGTATCTTGTACACTCCGTTCTTATTAGATGCCCCGTCCTGCTGATCGTAGGTGGAAATTCCGAAGCCTATTTTACCAAGAGCCGAGATATTCTCCGTTTTATACGATCCGTCATTAAGAGGAATTAGCCGAAGTTTCACAGGATTCTGAGATTGATCTACATGTGCATTATCACCAATTGGGTATGCGAAAACGGTGTTCACAAGCGGTTTTTTACTATCGGGGATCTCTATACCAAAGAGCAGCGGATTCATAGGTCGGGAGTTCGAATCGCGGATCTCAAAATGTAGATGTGGCCCGCCACTGCTACCCGAATTACCCGTATAACCAATAATATCCCCCCGGTTTACCACTAGTTTTCCAGATTCGGGAAATAATTCCACCTCATAGCTTTCCCTTGCATATTGACTAGCCTTCACATATTCTTGTATTGGGCCGGCATAACGTTGTAAATGAGCGTAGACGGTAGAATAGCCATTAGGATGTGATATGTAGAGCGCTTTTCCATAACCATAGTGCGCAACTTTTATTCGAGTTACCACACCGTCTGCAGGAGCGTAGATAGGAATTCCTTCTTTTTGTTGGGTCTTGATGTCCAGACCCGAGTGGAAGTGATTAGATCGCAGTTCTCCGAAACTGCCTGAAAGTATCATAGGGATCTTAAGGGGGTCGTCAAAATATTGATCGGGCACATTATTATTCTGGCCATAGGAAATTATCCCGAAAAACAATAAAGTGATCGGTAGGCACATGGCCTTCAATGAATTAGAAATTCTTAAGATACGGGGGGTAATTAGCATTGTTATTATCGTCGATCAATAATACAAAAAATATGCAAAAGTGTTGGCATATTAGCTAGGGATGGTTAACTTTGTGTATAGAGTATTAGAATAAATTTTTAATGGGCACTATTTCAGAAGTAGTTGATTCCCTGGAGAACAGGATAAGTAAACTGCTTCACAGGCATGAAAAGCTAAAAGAAGCAAACCGTGATCTGGAGAAACAGCTAGAGCTTCTGAAAACGCAACAGGATCAGTCTCATGGTGAGATAGAAGAATTGCGGGAAAAGTGTAAATCATTGAAATTAGCAAATTCGATGCTCGGCAGCGACCAATATAAACGAGATACAAAACTCAAAATAAATGCGTTAGTTCGGGAAATTGACGATTGCATTTCTCAACTTTCCGAATAGACAATATGTCGAACCAGCTAAAAATAAAACTATCTATTGCCGATAGAGTATATCCTCTCACCATCGATCCATCACAAGAAGAGGGTTTACGAAAGGCGGCAAAGAAGATAGAAGAGATGATAAAACGGTTCGAAAAAAGCTATGCTGTACGGGATAAACAGGATGTTTTGGCCATGTGTGCCTTACAATTTGCAGCCCAGGTAGAGCAAAAAGCAATCGATAAGGAAACCGATTCGCAACAAATAGAAGAAAAGTTGAATTCATTAAATCAGCTGTTGCAGGAACACTTATCGTAACGTTCTTTAAAATAAAAAGGTTACTGCCTATACTAATATTATTTTTGGTAAACTCAACACGAATTCTTTAAAAAGGGTGAGTTGAAGTTGTAAAAGCGAGCCGTCTTTGAGCGGATACTTGACCAGCTTGTTAGCCCTAAACTTGTTTTTAAGGAGTTTATTCAAAATCACATTATTAGTATAGGCTTTTTTTATGGTTTCAACTGATAGTTGTCCAGTATGGCCCTGGGAGGCCGGGACACCTTCAGAAACCTTCCTGTTAACACAGGGACTAACAAAATAACTGAAATAATGGACAATATAGTAGCGTATATTATAGCAGCTGTCGTAGGTGTGGCTGTGGGATTTTTAATAGCAAAGTTCTTTGAACGGAATAATGCCTCCAGGCTTACCAAGCAAGCAAAAAAGACAGCAGCGTCTATAGTAAAAGAGGCGCAGGTAGAATCGGAAGCAATAAAAAAAGATAAAATACTCCAGGCCAAAGAAAAGTTCCTGGAACTTAAGGCAGAGCACGAAAAGGTGATCCTAAATCGTGACAAGAAGATCTCGGACGTAGAAAAAAGGGTAAGAGATAAGGAATCTCAGGTCTCCAGCGAGCTATCAAAGAACAAGAAACTTAACGCCGAGCTGGAAAGCAAGCGCAAGGAATACGAAGAACGACTCAATTTCCTCCATAAAAAACAAGGGGAAGTAGAGAAGATGCATCGTAGCCAGATCGAACAACTTGAAGTGATCTCCAGCCTGTCTGCAGACGACGCGAAAGCACAACTTATAGAAAGTCTTAAGGAAGAGGCCAAGACAGATGCTATGGCGTTTATTCAATCGTCTGTAGAAGAAGCTAAGCTTACCGCACAACAAGAAGCAAAGAAGATCATTATCAACTCAATTCAACGCATTGGTACCGAAGAAGCGATCGAGAATTGCGTTTCGGTGTTCAATCTGGAAAGTGATGACGTGAAGGGTAGGATCATTGGCCGGGAAGGACGAAATATCAGGGCCATAGAATCTGCTACAGGGGTTGAGATCATCGTAGACGACACCCCCGAAGCCATCATTTTATCTTGTTTTGATTCGGTGAGAAGGGAAGTCGCCAGACTTTCACTGCACAAACTTGTTACCGATGGGCGAATTCACCCCGCACGTATCGAAGAAGTTGTAAAGAAAACCACCAAACAGATTGAGGAGGAGATCATTGAGGTAGGTAAGCGAACCGTGATCGATCTTGGTATTCATGGCCTTCACCCCGAATTGATCAAAGCAGTAGGCCGAATGAAATACAGATCATCTTACGGGCAGAACCTCTTACATCACTCACGGGAAGTAGCCAAACTTTGCGGCGTTATGGCTTCGGAATTGGGTCTTAATCCCAAACTTGCGAAACGAGCAGGGCTACTACACGATATAGGAAAAGTACCGGAATCTGAAACCGAGGTTCCTCATGCTATCTTAGGTATGCAATGGGCAGAAAAGTATGGTGAAAAACCAGATGTGTGTAATGCAATTGGTGCCCACCACGATGAAATAGAGATGACCAACTTATTATCGCCCATCGTTCAGGTGTGTGATGCTATTAGCGGAGCTCGCCCGGGAGCACGGCGCCAGGTGCTGGATTCTTACATCCAGCGTCTTAAAGACCTGGAAGCAATTGCCTTCGGTTTTAATGGTGTAAATAAAGCCTTCGCCATTCAGGCAGGACGCGAATTAAGGGTGATGGTGGAAAGTGAAAAAGTAAGTGATGAGAAGGCGGCACAGCTCTCTTTCGAAATATCACAAAAGATCCAAACCGATATGACGTATCCCGGCCAGGTAAAAGTGACAGTAATACGGGAAACCAGGGCCGTCAACATTGCAAAATAAAATCAAGCCTCCCATTCGGGAGGTTTTTTTACGGCTCTTTTCGAGGGTGATACCGATTAATAACTTCTGTGAGATGCCGCTTATCTATATGCGTATATACCTCGGTTGTAGTGATGCTCTCATGGCCCAGCATTTGCTGAATAGCCCTCAGGTCGGCACCGTTGGCTAGTAGATGTGTGGCAAATGAATGACGAAAGGTGTGCGGACTGATATTCTTCTTAATTCCTGCCTTTTCGGCTAATTGCTTAACTATAGTAAATATCATGGCCCGAGTTAGTGCTTTACCACGCCTGTTGAGAAAAAGCGTGTCCGCAGCTTCAGCTTGTATTTTCTCATGCGCTCGCACTCCTTCACGATACAGATCAATATACTTTATAGTATGTGTACCAATAGGGACGAATCGCTGTTTATCTCCTTTTCCGGTTACCTTTATAAAGCCTTCGTCGAAGAATAGGTCGGAGATCTTTAAGTTTATAAGTTCCGAAACACGCAATCCACAGCCATAAAGTGTTTCTATGATGGCACGGTTCCTTTCTCCCTGAGGTAAACTTAGATCTATTGCCCCGATAAGTTGATCGATCTCTTTAGTAGACAATGTATCGGGCAAGGTACGGCCGGTTTTAGGGCTTTCGATAAGCTCCATAGGGTTGTCCTTGCGATAATCTTCAAATACCAGATAGTTAAAAAATCCTCTTAATCCAGATATGAGCCTGCTTTGAGACCTGGGATTTACTTTTCTGGCTATTTCATAAATAAACTGCTGAACTATCTCTTCTGAAATTGATTTAGGTGATGCATCTATCTCATTTTCAGTTAGCCAGTTCTCTAACTTTCTAATATCCCTACTGTAATTCAGAATAGAATTTTCTGAAAGCCCTCGCTCAAGCCGAAGGTAATTTATATAATCCTTGCGTAGATTCTGCCACTTCATATTAAGACGGATACTGCCCTCAATTTACTACTTGTTTTAAGAATATTGTACTTATTTTTGCGTTACTTAAATCAACAATTAAAAAATAAACTCCATGAAAAAATTCATTTTATTAACCGCAATGTTTTCCTTATTTACCTTAACTTCTCAGGCTCAGGGTCTTGATTTTGGTGTAAAGGCCGGTGTTAACTTTGCTAACATTACCGATGCGAGTGGATTGTCTAACAGGACCGGTTTTGTAGCCGGAGTATTCTTAGGTGGGAAATTGAATGACAATCTTGGTTTACAAGGTGAATTACTGTACTCGCAACAGGGTGCCGAATTCGAATTGGGTGAATTTAACCTTGATTATGTAAATGTTCCTATCCTTGTTAAATACTATGTCGCACAAGGCCTGAACATCCAGGCAGGACCACAATTTGGTGTACTAGTGAACGATGACACACAAACGGTGATCGGAGAAGTGATCAATGATATTGCTACCAACGATTTTGATGTTTCCGGAGTTGTGGGAGCAGGTTACGATTTCCCATTTGGAATACGAGTAAGTGGGCGTTATAACTTCGGACTTAATGATGTTCCGGAGACTGGAAGTGGTAAAAACAGTGTAGTAACGCTTGCTGTAGGTTACTCGTTCCTGTAAATTCTTACAAAAGTAAAAGCAGGCGGCCTTATGGCCGCCTTTTTTATTGATAATCAACTTGTTAATAAAGTGTTCACATTGAGCTATATTTCTTATAGCACTGATAATCAAATATTTAGTACATTTATCATAATTAACCAAACTTTTTAATTATGAAAAAGCTAATACTGTTAGTCGTTTTAGTGCTTGCAGGCACCAGCCTGAACGCACAGGGATTTAATTGGGGTGCTACTGCCGGGGTAAACTTATCGAATGTTGGCGGAGACGATGCTCAGGATCCTGAGGTTCGAACAGGATTGAATATTGGTGTTGTAGGAGATCTTAGTATCTCTGAAGATTTCGGCATTCAACCCGAAATACGCTACTCAATGCGTGGTTGGAAGGAAGGCGAAATTAAGATTAAGGTCGATTATATCGATATTCCCGTAGCAGCCGATTACGAGATTGTTGACGGACTAAGCCTTCAGGGTGGGCCGCTTTTCGGATTTGTAATTTCTGATGAAGTAGAAGTAGACGGAGAAAACCAGGGTAGTATTGAAGGCCTCGAAACATTTAATTTTGGGGCATTAATTGGTGCACAATACGAATTTGGGAATGGTTTGTATTTGCAGGCACGATACGATATGGGATTTATAGATCTTTTCGATAATTTCGACGCCAAACCATGTAATATTAGTTTTAACCTGGGCTATATGTTCGATTTCAACGGAGGAGATTCGGAGTAATCATTCATGATATACTGAAAAAAATAGAAGGGGCGACCCTTCTATTTTTTTGTTGATAAGTATCTTAATAAATATGAACGTCCTACTATGGCAGGCTATATCATTAATTTAGTAGTTTTAATCAAATTAACTTAACAACTTATATTATGAGAAACTTATTTTTAGTTGCTGCAGTAGCAGTATTGTCCTTTACCACGGTTCAGGCTCAGAGCATAAGCTTTGGAGCAAAGGCAGGTGCAAACTTTGCCTCGCTTAACGGAGACGATGCAGATGACCTGGACGGGAGAACCAGTTTTCAGGTGGGTGGAGTAGTTAATATTGGTATTTCAGAACTTTTTGCAGTTCAGCCGGAGGTAGTTTATTCTGCCCAGGGGTATACTCAAGACACAGCTTTTGGCGAAGTTAAGGGGAAACTGGACTACATCAATATACCTGTACTGGCAGACTTTACACTGGCAGAGGGGTTTAGCCTTCAAGGAGGCCCTCAGGTTGGGATCAATATTACAGATGAGGCAGAACTTGATGGTGAAACAGCATCTATTGGTGCAGAAAGCGTAGATTTTTCGGCTGCTATCGGAGCTCAATACAGAACTCCTTTGGGACTGTTCTTTCAAGCTCGTTATTCTATAGGTCTTTCTAATGTGATCGGGGATATGACCATCGAAGGAGTTACTTTCGAAACGGATGCCAAAAACTCGGTTCTTAGTGTAGCCGCGGGTTGGTTCTTTTAATCTAATAATTCTTTTTTTTACTGAAGGCAGGACGAAAGTCCTGCTTTTTTTTTTAGATGGCTGATGACGTATGTGTTTTTTATCGATGTAAGATTGAACGATATGATTCAATCTAACTAAACACAATTCAATCATGAAAAAACTAATCTTTATCACAGCACTTCTACTTTGTAGCTTTAATGTAATTCACGCTCAGGGCGAACTTAGATTTGGCGCCAGTGCCGGAGTTAATTTCTCGGGGGTTAACGGCGATGATACTAAGAATACCGACGGCCGAACCGGCTTTAGGGTTGGAGCTGTTGTCGACATAGGTATTACAGAAAAGTTCTCGGTTCAACCCGTGGTTGCAATTTCCATTCAGGGGTGGAAAGATCGCGGTTTAGACATAAAGGCCAATTATGTTGTTGTGGAGGCCAAAGCAGATTACGAAGTTGTGGATGGCTTAAGCCTTCAAGCAGGCCCGCTGGTTGGATTCAATATACATGCATCTGTAGATCAGGACGATATCACAAATTTTAAAAGTACTAACATAGGCGCGTTGGTTGCTGCCCAGTACGAATTTCCCTTCGAACTCTTCGTCAATGTGCAGTACGATATGGGATTTAGCGATCTCATCCCAAATTTCGACGCTCGAAATCGAAATTTAAGTATATCGTTAGGAAAATTCTTCTGATCGGTACTAAGCGAAAGAAATAATAGTTAAATTTTAAGACAGGACTTAATTGTCCTGTTTTTTTTGGTTTAAAGGTGTAATTTTGTTCCTCAAACAACATGTCCTATGAAAAAAACAATTTTTATCTTATTACTGCTTGTAAGTTTTTATAATGCAAAGGCACAGGGATTCGGAGCGGCTGTTTCGGGAGGTTATCTCACAGAGATAGGGTCTTTCGGTGCTACTGCCGATCTTATTTATGAATTCTCAGAAAAATGGGGTGTTTCTACCGATGCAACCTATTCGGTGGCCGATGCCAAATCTACACGTGCAAAATGGTTCGCAGTAGATTTAAATGCACGCTATAAAGTTTACGACGAAGTATACCTGCTAGGCGGTGGGGAATATCTCAGTATTACGTTGAAACAACAAGGACTTGGTGGTGGATCGATCGGACAGGAATCGGAAACTTCCAGCAATGACTTTGGTTTTAATGCCGGAGCCGGATACAAATACAACATTATCGATAACGTAAATGTATTTGCGGAAGCAAAATATGTGATCCTGGATGCCGGATATTTTCATGCACGACTGGGACTGCTATTTGATTTTTAATCGATTTTAAAATAGTTTGAATTCGGAGCTTTATGCTCCGAATTTTTTATTCTATATATTTGAGCTATGAAGATCATGATCATTAACGGGCCTAACCTTAATCTTCTTGGAAAACGGGAAACAGATATCTATGGCGATCTTACCTTCGAGGATTTTTTTGAATCTCTCAAGAATAAATACGACTGGATAACGATCCAACATTTCCAAAGTAATATTGAAGGAGAAATAATAGATAAGATCCAGGAAGTGGGTTTTAGCTATGATGGAATAATCCTGAATGCGGCTGCATACACTCACACCTCTGTAGGAATAAGAGATGCAGTTAGCGCTATTACAACTCCCGTTATCGAAGTTCATATATCCAATACGTCTTCAAGAGAGGAATTCAGGCACGAATCGTTTATCACACCCGTTGCAAGAGGACTTATCATGGGGTTTGGCCTGCAGAGCTACGAACTGGCCGTGCAATCTTTCATCAATGAATAAAAAAAGCGCCCCAATAGAGGACGCTTTACACTTTATGTTTGGCAACAGCTATAGGTGAATAACTTCTCCATACGCATCGGCAACAGCCTCCATTACCGCTTCACTCATAGTAGGGTGGGGGTGGATAGCTTTTAATACTTCATGCCCTGTTGTTTCTAATTTACGAGCAACGACCGCCTCTGCGATCATATCTGTCACTCCGGCTCCTATCATGTGGCAACCCAGCCACTCGCCATACTTGGCGTCGAAGATCACTTTTACAAATCCATCCTTGGTACCTGCAGCACTCGCTTTACCACTGGCTGAGAATGGGAACTTCCCAACTTTTAAGTCGTAACCGGCTTCTTTTGCCTGGGCTTCTGTCATTCCAACGCTGGCAATTTCGGGGCTTGTATACGTACAACCAGGAATATTACCGTAATCGATCGGATCTACGTGCATGCCTGCTATTTTTTCAACACAAGTAATCCCTTCTGCTGAAGCAACATGCGCCAAGGCAGGGCCCGGAACCACATCTCCAATGGCATAATAACCGGGTATGTTTGTTTGGTACCAGTCGTTTACCATGATCTTTCCTTTGTCGGTTACAATACCAACATCCTCAAGACCAATATTTTCAATATTTGACGCGATCCCAACAGCAGAGAGGACTATATCTGCTTCTAAAACTTCCTCTCCTTTTTGTGTTTTCACTGTGGCTTTTACCTTTTTACCTGAGGTATCCACACTTTCGACAGAGGAATTGGTCATTACTTTAATTCCCGATTTCTTGAAGATTCGTTCAAATTGCTTTGAAATTTCTTCATCTTCCAAAGGAACAAGGTTAGGTAGGAATTCAACGATTGTTACATCGGTTCCCATGGAATTATAGAAATTAGAAAATTCCACTCCAATGGCTCCACTACCCACAACGATCATACTCTTAGGTTGTGTTTTAAGCGTCATTGCCTCGCGGTAACCAATAACCTTCTTCCCGTCTTGAGGCAAATTAGGTAACTCTCTTGAACGAGCCCCGGTAGCGATGATTATATGGTCTGCAGTGTATTCGGTTCCATCTACTTCAACCTTCTTTCCGGCTTTCAATTTTCCGAAGCCTTCAATTACATCGATCTTATTTTTTTTCATCAGGAACTGAACACCTTTACTCATCCCATCGGCGACGCCGCGGCTTCTCTCCACCACTTTTCCGAAGTCTTTATCGGCCTCTTTTACCGAAAGTCCGTAATCTTCGGCATGCTTCAGATATTCGAAAACCTGCGCACTTTTCAATAGGGCCTTTGTAGGTATACAACCCCAGTTGAGGCAAACCCCACCTAGATTTTCCTTTTCGATGATGGCTGTTTTGAATCCTAATTGTGAAGCTCTGATGGCGGTAACATAACCTCCCGGTCCACTACCTAAAACAATAATATCGTATTTGCTCATTTCCTTGAATTAGTAACGTTTAATTGAAGGAACGAATTTACGAAATGTATGTGTAATGAAGAAGGACAGCTCGTTTTTTTAGCTTAGCGAATACTCACCAATACATAACCCCGGTTGGTTTTACGATAATGCTTTCCATTCCAGGTGTAATAGCGCTTGCCTTTAATGACTACAACCTTATGATTTCTAGGTGCTTTTTTTACTACCACAACTTTTGTGTTCGTTGCGGGTGCCGTAGTAACTACTCGCGTGGCACAGCTCGTAAAAAAGAATATTCCAAGTGCGAAAATTAATAGATAGCGTTTCATAATATAAAGTTTAGTGTTTTATACTATGACGCTTTTCTACCAGGATGGTTTAATCTGTACCTTGCTCAAAATCAACCGATAGGGAATTTACACAGTAGCGTTGCCCTGTCGTAGTAGGACCATCGTTGAACACATGCCCCAGATGACTGCCGCAATTTGCACACAGGATTTCGGTACGGATCATCCCGTGAGAGGTGTCACGTACAAATTCTACCGTCCCTTCAATTGCATCATCAAAAGAAGGCCATCCACAACCGCTGTCAAATTTGCTGCCACTATCAAATAGCTGTGTTTTGCACGCACCACAAGCGTAGATTCCTTTTTCAGAATGAACATTATATTCCCCTGTAAAAGGGCGCTCGGTTCCTTTTAGCCGAAGTATCCTGTATCTTTCCGGCCCGAGTTCGGCTAACCATTCATCCTCCGTCTTTTCTATGGGATAACGTTTTTCTGTCATTGTCCTTCAGGTATAAAATCCAGGGCAGCACCGTTGATACAATGACGTTTCCCTGTGGTCTCTCTCGGGCCGTCATTAAATACATGGCCCAAATGTCCTCCGCAAGTTGCGCAGTGTTCTTCGGTGCGAGCATAGCCTATCTTATAATCTGTATCGAAAGCAACATTTCCTTCGATCTCCCTGTCGAAACTAGGCCAACCCGTCCCACTGTCGAACTTGTGTTCACTTTTAAAAAGAGGTGTCTGGCAAGCGGCGCAAACATAGGTCCCTTTTTCATAGTTTTTGTTCCACTCACTGGTGAATGGTCTCTCGGTACCAGCTTCACGAAGTACATAGTACTCCAGTTCACTCAGTTCTGCTTTCCATTCGGCTTCCGTTTTGGAAATTGGAAAGGATTCTTTTTTTTCTTTTTCCTGCGCTTTCGAATTACAGCTTAAGGCCATAAAAGCGAAAACGAACAATGCAAATGATTTCATATTAATTTCCGATAGATTGAATATCTGTTACTTCCAGATTGATCGTTTGCAGTAATTGTTCCATGCTTAGATCTGCATTGGCAAATTCGGATGGAACTACTGCAATTCGGAAAGTTTGGTCGTCTGTAAATGCGCTACCTAACGTACTTAGGTCGAAATTTCCATCGAGGAATAAACGCACATCTAAAAATGTATGGTCGAAGCTATACACCAGAGTATTATCTCCCACGAAGAAAGTTTGTGGTAATTGGCTCCATACATCGATGTTTCCTCCATTTCCCGGGATCACATCCTCTAGCAGATAAACTAGAACGGCATCACTTTCAAAGACTTCAACATTGTTTGGGAAGTCTACAACCTGGCTAAAGCCGTTCCCGGGTGTAAAGTCGACCGTCACCTCGAAAACCTGTCCGAGAATATTAATACCCGGTTCACCCGGAGGTCCCTGGTCTCCTTCACAAGAGGTTAAAATGATCATAGAAGTAAATGCTAAGAATAAGAGTAGGTTTTTCATAATTTTATGTGTTTTCGACTAGTGGTATCAAAAGTCGTTCCATGTGTTTAGTTGTTCAAAAATAATGGTATATCTTTTGCCTTTGTATTAAAGATGGAATAAAATTTGATTTTTCACTAACTTTAAAGAAAATAAAAAATAAGATCGAAATGAATATTAAAAGAACACTATCCCTGCTAGGAGTTGCCGTCTTTATGGTTGCTTGTGCTACTAACCCTTTTACAGGTAAGAAGACAATGGCTCTGGTGCCGAATTCCCAGATCTTTCCGATGGCATTTCAGCAATACGACCAGTTTTTAGCCGAAAATAAAGTAATAACCGGAACAGCTCAGGCTAATAAGATAAAGACCATTGGCCAACAGATCGCTACCGCATCGGAGAGATGGTTAAATGCTAATGGTTATGCCGGATATCTAAAAGACTATCAATGGGAATATAACCTTGTAGATGATCCGGCAGTGAATGCCTGGTGTATGCCGGGAGGGAAGATTGTTTTCTATACCGGAATATTACCTATTGCACAGAACGACGCGGGAATTGCTGCCGTTATGGGACACGAAGTGGCACACGCTCTCGCCAATCACGGACAGCAGCGTATGAGCGCCGCTCAGTACCAGGGATTGGTCGCAGTGGCCGGAAACGTGGCCTTGTCTAAAGATCCAAAGGCACAGGAAGATTTTAATAAATATTACGGACTTGGTTCGACGGTAGGTGTTATGTTACCTTTTAGCCGTAGTCATGAAAGCGAGGCCGATCGCATCGGGCTCACCCTAATGGCCATTGCGGGATACGATCCTATAGAAGCAGCAAACCTTTGGAAAAGGATGCAGGCAAATGCGGGCGGACAGGCACCCCCGGAATTCTTGAGTACTCACCCTTCTAGTCAGACGCGAATTAACAATATTACCAGCTGGGCTCCAGAGGCTAAAGCCGAAGCCAGGAAATATGGCGTTACCACTTTCAAAAAGAAATAATACGTCCAAATAATTTTATTACTTTAGAAGCTGCCAATTCACGGCAGCTTTTTTTATGGCCAACCTACCCAAGGGAAGTAAGAAACTATTAAATGCCTGGGCGTTTTACGACTGGGCGAACTCTGTGTACAGCCTGGTTATAGCATCGGCTGTTTTCCCGATTTTCTATGGTGCACTTACACTTCTGAAAGATGAGAACGGTAAGATACTGGACGATACGGTAACATTTCTCGGTTACGACTGGAACAATGACACCTTAATAAGCTATGTTACGGCAGCCGCATTTTTAATGGTTTCAATTTTAAGCCCTTTACTTAGTGGAATTGCAGATTACGTAGGGAACAAGAAGATCTTTATGAAGTTCTTTTGTTATTTGGGAGCCGTATCCTGTATAGGATTATTTTGGTTCTCCCTGGAATTTCTTTGGTTCGGGTTGTTATGTTATTTCCTCGCTTTAATCGGTTTTTGGGCCAGCCTGGTATTCTACAATTCGTATCTCCCAGATATAGCCTTTCCCGAACAACAGGATAAGATCAGTGCAAAGGGATATTCGATGGGTTATATTGGTAGTGTATTGCTGCTTCTCATTTGCCTTGCAATGATTCTATTTTACGAATCTTTCGGTTTTGAAGATGAAGGCCTTCCTACCAGACTGTCTTTTGTACTAACAGGTGTGTGGTGGATAGGATTCAGTCAATACACCTATTATTACCTTCCGAAGGGAAATAAAAAAGAGAAATTTACCCGGCACCTGCTGTTCAATGGCTTCAAGGAGATCAATAAAATACTAAAGCAACTGGCTCACAATAAAGTATTGAGGCGCTACCTGGCCGCATTTTTTGTCTATAGCATGGCTGTCCAAACCATTATGCTTGTTGCCACTTACTTTGGGATCGAGGAGTTGGATTGGGGGGATTCTGATCCTACATTCGGACTAATACTCAGTATCCTGCTCATTCAACTGGTGGCAGTTTTAGGAGCCATACTTACTGCACGTTCTTCGACCAGATTTGGCAATATTAAAACGCTCATTGCCTTAAATTTTATCTGGGTAGTTATATGCATTTATGCCTATACCATTACCCAACCTATACAATTTTATGTCACAGCTGCCTTTGTTGGACTGGTGATGGGAGGGATCCAATCCTTATCGCGGTCTACTTATTCTAAATTCATTCCTGAAGGAACCCTGGATACTGCTTCATATTTTAGTTTTTACGATGTTTCCGAAAAGATAGGTATCGTGATTGGGATGTTTAGTTATGGCTATGTGGCCCAGGTTACAGGCAGTATTCGCTATGCTGTACTATTCTTTATCGTGTTTTTTATCATAGGTATTATTTTACTCTTTAGAGTTCCACGAAATGCCTGACTTTATACAATTTTTACTTATGTTTGCGTTTATTACCAAACAAAACTTACTTACTTATGAAAAAATTTCAACTAGGTAGCTGGTTATTGTTATTTTTTCTTGCGCTCCAGTTTTCTTCCTGCGACAACGAACCCCTTGAAGGGGAATTTCCACAAGAAGAGGTTGTGATAGCCGAAGAAGGACAATTCGTGGCGACTATTGGAGGTCAGGCCTGGACAGCAGGTACAGCTTCTGCAGTTTTCGATGCGCAGAATACCCTTGTCGTAACCGGAACCCTCACCGAAACAGGACAAAGCATCTCACTTACCATTGAAAATGGAGCCGTAGGTGTGTTCGACATTTCGGCCGGCGTAGGAAATGAGAATAGCGGAGTATATATAGACGCCAATCAGCTTAATCCTTATATTTCCGCAGCTGCTTTAGGCGGTTTCGGACAATTAGAAATTACCGAAATTAACAATACAGATATGACCATTTCGGGGAATTTTAGTTTTGAAGGGGTGAGGATCGCCCTGGATAATGAAGGAAATCCCATAACCGATGGAAACGGAAATCCTGTAATAGAGAATATCACCATTTCCAACGGTGCTTTTAATTCCATTCCTTATACCGAAGACGCCGGTGGCGGTGGCGGAGGAGGAGGAACTTTAGATCCTTTCTTCGCAAAAGTGGACGGGGAGGATTTTATTCCGCAGACGGTAAATACCACCAGAAACGTTATTTCAAATGTTCCGATGATCAATATTATAGCCCTGAACACATCGGGCGAAAAGATCAGAATAGATATTCCTGAAGACCTTGGAGTTGGAACTTTTTCGATGGAACAGTTATCAGACGGAACCAAACTCATTGCACAATACAACGCAGGCCTTGGAACAGAAGACCTGTCTTCGAACCCAGGAACCATAGAGATCACCGAATTCAATACCCTGGCAGGACGAATTGTAGCGACGTTCTCTTTTACGGCAACAGACCCCTTAGGATTTGATCCTACAGTCGTTGAAGTGACAGAAGGATCTTTCGAACTTCGTTACGAACCAGCGGCTACCAATGCTAATAATTCAATGATCGCTACAATTGAAGGAGTAAGCTGGATGGCAAACTTTGTAGACGCCTTCGAATTTGATCTCTCCGGTACTCAAACTGTTACCGCTAGAGGATACAACAGCGAAACAGGAGAAATGGTCGAGATTAGTTTTCCAAAGGATCTCGCACCTGGTAGCTACGATTTTGTTAGTGTGTTAACCCCTGGAGAGTCTATAGCGAAATTCTATACTGAAGTTGGTGGAACCGAATTTACTTCCACCGATGGTAGTATTATTGTATTAACCAACGATCTATCAACCGGAGGAACCATAGAAGCGGCCTTCCTGTTCTTTGCGGAAGATCTTAGCGGTACAGATCCTACTACCTATAGCCTAACAAATGGTGAGTTCACGGTAGAACTTTAAACATTCTATTTTATATAATAAAACCGCCAGCTCTTTAAAGAACTGGCGGTTTTCTTTTAGATTTGAAATTGTTTTTCTAGTTCATACTTATTCTTCCGGAACCAGAGACTTTGGTATCCCTTTTATCGGGATTTCCTTTATAAACCACATCCCCAGATCCATGGACACGGGCTTTTAAGAAGTTACTGGCGTAGACGGTAGCGTCACCCGAACCCGATACTGTCACTTCGGTATTTTGGGACCGTAGGTCGTTCCCATTAAAATCGCCGCTACCAGTAATTCGAAGGTTTAAGTTAGTGGTTGTTCCGCGAACTGCTACATCGCCCGATCCGGTTAGAGTGGCATTTACGGTATTGGCTGCCACCGCCAGGTCCACATCACCAGATCCTGTAAGCGTGATCTTTAGTTCGTCACCATTAATAGGGTCTTCGGTATCTACATCTCCCGAACCTGTAAGAGAAACTTCCGAAATATCGTCGAAAGGAACATACACATGTATACCATTTTTGGTGCTCAGGGAGACATTATTCTCGGTTCGAATCTTTAATGCATTATCGACCACTTCCACGATAATGTATTCCTGCAGATTCTCATCCGTTTTCACAACGATATTCCCTTCAGTCCCTTTTTTGAGATGTACATCTATAGAGCCAAAATTCTTTATGGCATCATAATTTGATGTGTTTACTGTTCTGGAGGTAACATTACCGTTACCTTTAACTTTTTTTGAACCCCACTGGGCCAATGCCTCTCCAGAGCCCATCAGGACCAGGGATAGAACAATTACAAATTTGATCATTGATTTCATACTGTTGGTTTTTTGATAGTTATTGTTGTTTTAAACTTACTCCACCGTAAGTAGAATTTATATTAACAGAATTACCCGAATTCCTGCTTTTGTTATATCCTTCGTACAATTTGTCGGACATACTCTTATCACTGGTGGTAATATTAAGGCCATCGCTGTGATTAAATCCTGCATAAGACAATTTCACCACAAAATCAAAATTCCATCCGCTGTCATAGCCTAATTTTACAGCTGTATAATCCGATTTGATCACCACCGATTTCACCGATGAAGCCAGGCGTTCCACACTGATGGAACCATAATCCAAATTTAGATTAAGCGATCCGGTGATCGTGCCTATTTTATTAGGGATATAACTTCCTCTTCCCACCAGATTTTTCGCTTTACCTACTTCAAATTTTCCATAATCACTATTGTAATTAATGTCGGTAACCTCACCGATCTCAGATTTCGTATAATCGGCATTTATTTCAAGGCGTTCGGCCTTATCGATGGAAAATCCAGAGTAATCTGCATTGATACGGCCACTCTTCATATAGGCAATTGTTGAGTTATTGGTGTAATCAAAATTCAGATAATTATCATCTGCCATAAGTTCGCCAATTACTATCTGGCCGTAATCACAGTTGATCTTAGCATTACCCTCCAGGCGATTCAACCTAATAGCTCCATAATCGTTGGAAAGGTCTACCGAATTGGCAACGGGAAGCTTTATCGAATAATTAATTTCCATATGGACATTATTCTTCTTTCCCCAGAGATTCCAGGAACTCTTATTACCACCAAAAACAGTTTTGGCTGTTACTTTGGAAGCCGTCCCGGAGAAATCCACACTAATTTCGTCTAATCGCTTCTGAACTTTCTCCTCATCATCACCGTTGGTGGTGATCGTCACTTCGATAACAGTTCTGTTCTCATTCCAGGTGGTTACTTCTATATTTCCATAAGAATTGGAAACCTGTAGCGCTGCGTTTCTATTTACATTGTATTCTTTATTCAGCGTTTTGGTCTTGGTATACTTACCTTTAAATTTTTCGTTAGCTGTCGCCATAACCGGCAACATTAATAGTATTATCAGGGATTTAAATAGTAATTTCATTTTCATTCGTTTTAAGGGTTTTTACTTCCTCGACGATAGAAACCACCTGCTCAAGCAGGTCGATCCTGTTTTGGAAATTGGCGATCATGGCATAAATTACCCTCTTATCATTTCCACTTTCCACAAGATCCAGCTTTAATTGCTGGTATTCCTCTTCAAGGTTGGTTATTCTATTTAATGCGTCGTCGATCATTGCTTTAGTTTCGGGAGTTTCGAAACTTTTTAGCTTATCGATCTCGTTGTTGATGGCTGAGACGAAAAAAGTTTGTGTTTGTTCCATTTCGGGAGAAACACTTGCTAATTCTCGGGACTGCTCCGGGCTTTTCAAAAATGTAAGCCCAAGCCCCAGAATTATAACTACCGAAGCTGCGATCGATATAGGTTTCCACCAGTTTCGACCCGATTTACTTAGCTGTTGAGCATTTAAACGATCCATAAACCGTTTTTCATGTCCAAGAGGCGTCTGGTGCACATCAAACGTACCCTCCAGGTTTTCAAATAGCGTTTCAATAGTATCTTTTTTCATGTTGCTTGTGTTAACTTTTTACGTAAACTTTCTTTAGCGCGGGATATCAGGGTCCGACAATTTGCATAGCTGATATTCAAAATTTCGCATATTTCCTCGTAGTCGTATCCTTCTATGAAATGCAGGTTCAGAATCTTATGATAACTCTCATGTAATTCACCCATACATTCCAGCAATTTCTTAGCCTTGATACCAGAATAATCTTCAAAATCTGACTCGTATTGATCTTCTTCTGTTTCTTCTGAAATGCCCTCATCTGACACCATTATATAACGGTTCAATTTTCGATATTGGGTTAAACTATTGTTGATCACAATTCGTTTTAACCAGGCACCGAAAGAAGCTTCCCCTTTGAAAGTATCCAGTTTATTGAAAGCTGTTATAAAAGATTCCTGCATGATGTCTTCGGCTTCAGCCTTATCTTTCACGATTCGCAGTGAAATATTGAACATGGCCTGCTGATACCTTTTATAAACTTCCATCTGGGCTAATTGATTTCCCTGTTTACAAAGAACGAGTAACGTATTTATATTTTGAGTGGTTAGCGTCAATTAAAAAACATATGTTTACCCTAAAGATAAACCTCTTGCTAATTTGTTACACCTGGGTGAATAATTTTTTTCCAAATGGCATAACAATTGTCCTAATGTAATAACATTGAAGGCGAGAACCCCTTAAAAACAAGGTGTTCCGTGAGTTTGAACGATAATAAAACCGAAAGTAACATTGTGGTATCTAAGGATTGTGACACAATGTCTTAAAACATAATATGGCTAAAACGAAATTAACGACAGTGGACAGTTTGTCATTTCAGGATCTCACCGAAGATGCAGATCTTATACCCTTAATGACTCCGGAAGATGAAGATGCTATGAATAAAGAGGACCTGCCTCAGGTGCTGCCCATTTTACCTTTGCGAAATACTGTTTTATTCCCGGGAGTAGTGATCCCGATCACCGCTGGGCGAGATAAGTCTATAAAACTTATTAACGAAACCAATCAGGGAAATAAGGTTATTGGTGTGGTCTCTCAAAAGGAAGAGGCAAAGGAAGAACCGGAAATTCAGGATATAAATAGAATAGGTACCGTGGCACAAATATTAAGAGTGTTGAAAATGCCCGATGGAAATACCACGGTTATCATTCAAGGGAAAAAACGCTTCGAACTCAATGAAGTGATCACCACAGATCCTTATATGACGGCCACTATACAAGAAGTCGCAGAGGCTCGCCCGGCAAGGGATAATGAGGAGTTCAAGGCCATCATAGACTCAATAAAAGAAATGGCGCTGGAGATCATAAAGGATAGTCCCAATATCCCTTCCGAAGCCGCATTTGCCATAAAAAACATTGAAAGCACCAGCTTCCTGGTAAATTTCGTTTCCTCCAATCTTAATATCAGTGTGGAAGAGAAACAGAAACTTCTTGAGATCAACGACCTAAAGGATCGCGCTCTGGAAACGCTGCGATATATGAACCTGGAAATTCAGAAGTTATCCCTTAGACAGGATATACAGTCTAAGGTTGAAAGCGATATTAGTCAGCAGCAACGAGAATACTTCCTGCAGCAGCAAATGAAGACCATTCAGGAAGAACTAGGTGGAAATTCTTCTGAAGCGGAAATTGAGGAAATGCGAAGCCGTGCCAAGACCAAGAAATGGGATACTCGTATTAAAGAGCATTTCGATAAGGAATTGGCAAAAATGCAGCGTATGAATCCGCAGGTGGCCGAATTCAGTATCCAGCGGAATTACCTGGAACTAATACTAGATCTGCCATGGAATGAATACAGCAAGGATAAGTTCGATCTAAAACGCGCTCGAAAGATACTGGACAGGGATCATTATGGACTGGAAGATGTAAAAAAACGAATAATCGAATATCTGGCCGTTCTTAAGCTTCGGAATGATATGAAATCTCCCATCTTGTGTCTGTATGGTCCTCCCGGAGTAGGGAAAACCTCACTTGGGAAATCGATTGCCGAAGCCCTGGGGCGAAACTACGTAAGGATGTCCCTTGGCGGACTTAGAGACGAGGCAGAGATTCGCGGGCACCGTAAAACCTATATTGGGGCTATGCCGGGACGAATTGTTCAAAATATCAAGAAAGCGGGCACTTCTAATCCGGTTTTTGTACTGGATGAGATCGATAAGCTGTCTATGGGCCATCAGGGAGATCCGTCATCGGCCATGCTTGAGGTGCTGGACCCGGAACAAAACAACGATTTTTACGATAATTTCCTGGAACTTGGTTACGATCTGTCTAAGGTGATGTTTATCGCCACTTCCAATAGTTTAAGTAGTATTCAGCCGGCCCTACTAGACCGTATGGAGATCATCAGGGTTTCCGGGTATACGATCGAGGAAAAGGTTGAGATCGCTAAAAAACATCTACTTCCGAAGCAATTAAAAGAACACGGCCTAACGAAAGCACATCTTAAGATCGCCAAACCACAATTGGAGAAGATAGTTGAAGGGTATACGCGTGAGAGTGGTGTGCGTGGTCTTGAGAAGCAGATAGCGAAGATGGTTAGATATGCCGCCATGAAAATTGCTATGGAAGAACCGTACGAAGTGAAGGTAACCAACGAAATGATCATAGAAGTACTAGGAGCACCGCGTATGGAACGCGATAAATACGAGAATAATGAAGTGGCAGGTGTAGTAACCGGCCTGGCATGGACCTCGGTTGGTGGGGATATATTATTTATAGAGTCTATTCTGTCTAAAGGGAAAGGGCAGCTTACCATGACCGGGAACCTTGGAAAGGTGATGAAGGAATCGGCTACCATAGCCTTGGAATTCATTAAATCCAATGCCGAAAAACTTGGACTTTCTCCTGATATATTCGAGAAATACAATGTACATATCCATGTTCCGGAAGGGGCTACGCCTAAAGACGGACCAAGTGCAGGGATAACGATGTTAACCTCATTGGTCTCCTTATTCACTCAGCGAAAAGTAAAAAAGAGCCTGGCAATGACAGGGGAGATCACCTTAAGAGGTAAAGTGCTTCCGGTGGGAGGGATCAAGGAAAAGATCCTGGCCGCCAAACGAGCGCGAATCAAGGAGATCATGCTTTGTGAAGATAACAGGCGTGATATTGAGGAAATAAAACCGGAATACCTGAAAGGGCTTACCTTTCATTATGTAAAGGATATGGAAGAAGTATTGGATGTAGCACTTACCAATCAGAAAGTGAAGAATGCTAAAAAGCTCTAGGCTGAGCTCGAGATTAGTTTTTCACAATTTTGAACACCGCTTCGCCATGAGCAGAATCTATCTCAAGTAGGTACACGCCATTATCCAGCCAATGGATCTCAATTGAGAATTCTGAAGTTTTAGGCTGCCATTGATATATTTTTCTACCTGCAAGATCTCTTAAGACCAAACTTTTTACTGTTGTATTACCTGTATTAATGTGGATCTGGTTATTGGAAGGATTTGGATAAAATGATATTTTCTTCCTTATAAAATCCTCGTTCCCTAATACAGGAGTATTTCTATAGGTATAGCCCACAAACGGCTGGGTACCGTAGGTAAGGGTCTGGAATCCATCAGGGTCGTCTGTTATCTGGGGATTTATAATAGTATAGAAGGTAGGATCCGGATCCACGTAGCCAAAAGGCCCAATAGTAATTGGCTCGTCCATATTTTCAAAAAAACCACAGGACATATTGGTTTGGTTCGTGGAAATAGTTCTGAACCCATTATTGAGACTGTCGTATTCCAACATACCATCGAAGGTGTTACAAATTCCCAGTCCGGTGAAAGAAAGAGACGGGTCGATGGTTACCTGTGGATGTATTTGAGGGATCGTGGGGTTTCCGCTATAGGGTTGGTAGCCTTCTACCACGATTAAATATAGCCCAAGATCGGAGTCGTACACTGAACGCAAATACCAGGTTTGATTGAACAAATCCGGGTCGGGTGTTTGTGTTTGCGCTTGAAAATAACAAAACGAACAACACAATAATATTAGTAAATATCTCATAGTAAGAATATTAAACAGATTCAAGGTAACTTAAAAAACTATAAAATCGGTTAGAATTTGTTAGATCACCTCTCTTTTTCGTTAGATTTTGAAGACTGGCGGTATGTTTAATTAATATATTATCCAGGGCGCTTTTTTAGGGAATTTCGAGGGTGTATTTTAAAGGTTAATCATTTCGTGCTCCGCTAAAAATAAATTATACTTGCAGTCGTTTATGTTTTCAGGGAAAAGAATCTCACGCTCCATGCACCAAAGGGTTTTTTACGTATTAGCTTTGTTTATATCGGTAACTACGTTGGCGCAGGTGGGTGGACGATCAACCTATCAATTTCTTAACCTTGTTAATTCTCCGCGACAAGCTGCTTTAGGCGGGAAAACTGTTACCAACTACGACTGGGATGTTACACAGGCCTTATTCAATCCGGCCAGTATCAACCCGGCCATGGATAATCAACTGTCCCTTAATTATACCAATTATATAGGCGATGTGAATTACGGTACAGCTGCCTATGCCTATATGTGGGACCGCCGAACCCAGGTACTTCATGCAGGAGTAACCTATATAAATTACGGGAAGTTTGATGGTTACGACGAATTTGGGAATCCAACCAGTAGTTTCACCGGGGGAGAAGTAGCTGTTTCCTTTGGCCATGCGCGGAATATTGCATTCACTAATTTTCATATAGGTGCAAATATCAAATTAATTTCATCGACCCTTGAGCAGTACTCTTCCTTTGGGGGAGCTATCGACATAGGGGTGATGTATGTATACGAAGACTGGGATCTACATATTACCGGGGTGGCCAGGAATATTGGTACACAATTCACTCCTTACGATTCGGTTTACGAACCTTTACCATTTGAACTGATCTTCGGAATCTCGCAAACACTACAAAATATACCTGTCCGCTGGCATTTCACCCTGGAGAATATGCAGCGCTGGAATGTGGCTTTTTCTAATCCCGACCGGGAAATCACAGATCTGGAAGGAAATGTACAGAAGGAAAAGATTAACTTTATAGACAATGCTTTTCGGCACATGATACTGGGGATCGAACTCTTCCCGGAATCCGGCTTCAATATTCGCCTGGGTTATAATTTAAGAAGGGCCGAAGAACTAAGGATCGTAGATCGGAGGGCTTTTGCCGGCTTAAGTGCCGGGTTTTCGCTACGTTTAAATAAGCTGCGTTTAAGCTATTCGTATGCGAAGTATAGCACAGCGGCTTCTACAAGTAATTTTGGACTAAATATCAATCTTCAGTAATGAGGAAAATTACAATTGCTATCGATGGTTATTCTTCTACAGGTAAAAGTACCGTTGCGAGGCAATTGGCAGACTGGCTGGACTATGTCTATGTAGACTCCGGTGCTATGTATAGAGCAGTCACCTTGTATGCGCTTCGGAAAGGGTTTATTTCTGAAGATAAGTTTGATAGAAATGCGCTCATTGAAGCCTTACCCGGGATCGCCCTGGAATTCAGAAAGAATAAAAACGGAAAAGCCGAAATTTACCTGAATAACGAGAATGTTGAGGAACAGATCCGCACTCTGGAAGTATCCGAATTTGTGAGCCCTATCGCCACAGTTCCCGAAGTACGTAGAAAACTGGTAAAATTACAACATGCTATGGGTGAGGGCAAAGGTGTGGTTATGGATGGTCGCGATATTGGCACGGTTGTATTTCCTAATGCCGAATTAAAGATTTTTATGAACGCTTCGGCAGAAGTACGCGCCAATAGGCGATATATCGAACTTCGGGACAGAGGAGCCGATATTTCCTACGAGGAAGTCCTGGACAATGTGAATGAACGGGATCACATAGATACCCATAGAGAGGATTCTCCCCTCCGAAAGGCAACAGATGCTATCGAGATCGACAATACCGAAACCAATATCGAAGATCAATTCCACACCATACTTCAACTTGCAAAAGACCGAATTGCAGGCAGAATTTAACCCTTCTCACGATATAATTGTAAGAAAATCATGTATTTATAGGTGATTTCATCGATTAAATTTGCATTTTATCTCAGAAAAGCGTTGATTTGGGCCTAATTAGCCCCTAAATTCCTACAAATGAAACGCTTAATTCCTGCTTATGCATTAGTATGTGCCACGATATTTCTTGCTTCCTGTACTCAGGATCAGGATATCATGGAAACAGATTCCAATTTGTTAGCTGATGCTATCCTATTGAAGGATGAGTTGCCAAATAAATCCTATGACACCAGTAAGAAGGGTCTCTACCACGGCGTAGTTGCCGCAGCCAATTCTACCTCAAGAGGTAAAATTTGGATCAATTTGTCAAATAACGCCAATTATTATGCGCTTATAGAGTTGGTGTCCGGTGAAGAAATGGCTTTCAAACTGAAGCCACAATTTATGATCAAATCTACAGTTCCTACTATATATGAATTTACAGGAGATTCCGGATCATTTATTTTCGATGTATCCGATATAAGTAATCCACAGATCCATGAATTGGTTTTAAACAGCCAAAACTATTTTTCACAAGTGGTTAAAAGTATGAGTTATAATATGGCCAGTAGCGCAACTGCTGTGTTTACCGAGACAGGTAACCCGGCATTTACAGGTACCTGGAGCCTTATAGCAGATGGAACAGTTAGTAGCCCTAATGGAAATGGTGGTGATGGAATAACCTCGGTGATGGTAGTTTATTTGGGTGAATTCTTCGAGGATTTCGACTTCGACACGTATAACGCCTCGGTTTGTTTAGGAAACGGTAGTTATGTACCTACTTTAAATTCCTTCGGAACTCCCGGCTTCACTATTAGCGATTACCAAACTACGGCCTTTGCCAATGGAATGGCGAAATGGAATCTAAGTTACGACCCCAATACTTCCTCCTATATGAATTACCTGCTTTGTCAGCCGGAAAGTGCAGGAACCTTTTCATGGTCCAGTATTGATGGAACTATTGTAAAGTATGGAGAGATCATCCTCGATTAAGTTATTCCGAAAATAAATGGTAAAACAGCCTTTTCAGGCTGTTTTTTTTATACATTAACTCCAAAGAGATAGCCTATCAGGGCAGTAATTCCCATAGCCAGGGTTCCCCAAAGCGTGATTCGTAAAATAGCCTTTAATACACCAGATCCACCGGTTTTTGCGGCGATGGTCCCTAAAACAACAAGGAAAACAATGGCGAAGCCATACTGGAGGTAGATCAAGTAATTAAAGGCACAGAAAATCGCTACTATTACAGGCAAGATCCCACCGGAAATAAAGGCAGCTCCAGAGGCTAAGGCCGCCTGCATTGGTCGGGCTTGAGAGATCTCATTTATGCCTAGTTCATCTCTGGCATGAGCCCCCAGGGCGTCGTGAGCCGTAAGTTCCTCGGCCACTTGTAAAGCCAGGTCTTCTGGAAGGCCTCTTCCCACGTAGATCTTGGCCAGTTCCTTTAGTTCTAATTCTGGCATTTCTTCCAATTCCAATTTTTCACGTTCGAGGTCGGATTTCTCCAGGTCCGATTGTGAGCTAACAGACACATATTCACCGGCAGCCATAGAAAGAGCGCCGGCCACCAGTCCTGCCACCCCAGCCAGGATAATTGGTTCTCTAGTTGTACTGGCCGCTGTTACACCTATTACGATACTGGCCGTCGATATAATACCATCGTTAGCTCCCAATACCGCGGCACGCAACCAGCTGCTACGGTTTACATAATGCTTCTCAAGTTGATCCATAGAATGAGGTAATTAGTGAAATAATAATAATTTCAAAGATACCACGAATGGGGAGGGGTAACAAAAAAACCACCCGGTAAAGGGTGGTTTTATCTGGCTAACTTTAACTAATAACTATATAAGTCCGGTATTAAGAAATATATGGCTTTCCCGGCATCGCCATATCTGTACGCATAAATGCGTCTTGCATTTGCTTTAGCTGAAACAGGTCCTTTCGCTGCCATTCCTGCTTCATGATCGTATGGATGTTTCTTGCAATGTTCATGGTAAATTATTTAATTAGTTTAGGTCTTAAACGGATATTTAACGATAGCGTCTTTTTGTATTCCAGGTAAATCCAAAACTGGATTTAGGCTTTTCTGTTAATGTGTTCGAATCTAAAGTTCTCATGGTTGTTGTTTTAAGTGCCACACTAGTATAACTTCTGTGGCGGGTTGTTAAAATTTGAATTAATTATCTGTAACGTCTTTTAGAGTTCCAGGCAAATCCCAAACTTGTTTTGGGTTTTTCGGTTAAGGTGTTAGAATCTAATGTTCTCATGACTGTTGTTTTTAGTTGTTATTGTTCGTTTTTAAATTGATTTATTCGATCGATGTATTAAGTAGACGATGCAGCACAAAAATTGTTACAGTACTTTGTATTACATAGTACCATTTTAACTATTTTTAACAATTTTTAGAAGGAAAAAGGGGAGTGTATACTATTATTTATGGGGTCTCGGAGTGATTTTGCTGCTTTCGCTGAAAAACTGCAATTACAGCTAATCCTATGATTTGTACCACAGGAATGATCAAAAAATTGATCCAGACACTTCGTATAGTTGGTATAAAAACAGCGATGGTCCCAAACACCACGATAAAAGCAATAGCTCCTATCACAATGTCCCCATAGTCCGGATCCTTCCTGGAACTATACATTATAATGAGCGGGATAAAAATAGCAGACAGGAACTTAATCAATCCTTCGGTAAAGGCCTGGGTAACTGTAATATTCACGTCGGAAAGGTCTATAAGCTTGGTTTTTGGCTTATCAAGCTCCTTTAAAACTTCCATTAATTCTTCATTAGTGCGTACAGCTATTAAACTATCCCCGCCACTTATAGCCTGCACTTTCTCTATGATCTCAATTTTTCGGTCGATACGATCGTAATAATAAGAGGAACTGAAGAAACTTTCAAAAACGAAGAAAATAATTCCCCCTATCAACAGGAGACTGATGATCCATTTCAGAAACCTTCCAAGAGTAAGATTCCTGAATAACATATGCAGGCCTTTGGCCAGTTCGGACGCAGTTTCAAGGTATTTGCTCATACTATTCCAGTTTATACGTCTGAAATAATTAGGGAGCCACAGATAAAATTACGCTTATTTACTTAAATAACAGCGATTTAGCCTGGATTATTTACTTCAGAAAAAATACAAAAGAGTTAGGAAACCCTTTGAATATCAAAACAAAAGCATTACTTTTGCCGTCCTTTTGGCGGTTAATCAGGTACAAAAGGAAGAGAAAAACAAAACAAAAACCCTTCTGTGGGATCTCCGCAACTTACCTGAGAGGAACACAGAATACAAAATAGTTTCTTGTAGGTTCATTAGTAGCATAAAAGAAACTTTACTTTAGAAATGGCTGAAAAAGCAGAAGCTAAAAAAGCAACAAAAACAAAAGCCAAAGCTGCCAAAGCAGAGGCAAAACCTGAAGCCGCTACCGAAGAAGTAGCAGCAGAACAACCAAAACAGGAAGTATCGCTTAAAGAAAGCAATCCTGACAAATTCCTTAAAGATTTTAACTGGCACAACTACGAAGAGGGGATAGACCCTATCGAAGACGGGAAACTTGAAGAATTCGAGAAGCTCGTTGCCGAGAATTTTGTAGACACTTTAGATGACGAAGTAGTGGAAGGGGAAGTGATCCATATCACAGACCGCGATGCTATTATAGACATCAACGCCAAAAGTGAAGGTGTAGTATCACTTAACGAGTTCCGTTACAATCCGGATCTTAAAGTAGGTGATAAGGTGGAAGTATTGATCGATGTACGAGAAGACAGCACCGGACAGTTAATTCTATCACACAGAAAAGCAAGAACCATCAAAGCATGGGATCGCGTAAATGCAGCTCATGACGAAGGTACTATCGTAAACGGATATGTAAAATGTCGTACAAAAGGTGGTATGATCGTAGACGTATTTGGTATTGAAGCTTTCCTTCCGGGATCGCAGATCGATGTGAAACCAATACGTGATTACGATATTTACGTTGGAAAAACCATGGAATTCAAGGTGGTGAAGATCAACCATGAATTTAAGAATGTGGTGGTTTCTCACAAAGCACTTATCGAAGCCGATATCGAAGAGCAAAAGAAAGAGATCATTGCCCAGCTTGAAAAAGGACAAGTTCTTGAAGGTGTTGTTAAAAACATCACTTCTTACGGTGTATTCGTAGACCTTGGAGGCGTTGACGGACTTGTACATATTACAGACCTTTCATGGTCACGTATCAACCACCCGAACGAGATCGTAGAACTCGATCAGAAACTAAACGTGGTAATACTGGACTTCGACGAGGACAAAACTCGTATACAACTTGGTTTAAAGCAGCTTAATCCACATCCGTGGGATGCGCTTGGTGAAGAACTAAAAGTAGGAGACAAAGTAAAAGGTAAAGTAGTGGTTATTGCAGACTACGGTGCCTTTATCGAAGTAGCCGAAGGTGTTGAAGGCCTTATCCACGTGAGTGAGATGTCATGGTCTACGCACCTTAGAAGTGCACAAGACTTTGTGAATGTTGGAGACGAAGTTGAAGCTGTGATCCTTACTCTTGATAGAGAAGAACGCAAAATGAGTCTTGGTATCAAGCAATTGACTCCAGATCCATGGACCGATATTACCAAGAAGTACCCTGTTGGAAGCAAACACAAAGGGATCGTTCGTAATTTCACCAACTTTGGTGTGTTCGTAGAACTGGAAGAAGGGATCGATGGTCTTATCTATATCAGCGACCTGAGCTGGACCAAAAAAGTGAAACACCCAAGTGAGTTCACGAATATTGGAGATACGCTGGAGGTTGTGGTATTAGAACTTGATGTGGAAGGCCGTAAACTAAGCCTTGGACACAAGCAAACCACCGAAAACCCATGGGATAAGTACGAAGACGAATTCGCAGTTGGAACAAAGCACACCGCAGCTATCGACGAGATGGTAGATAAAGGTGCTGTGATCAATTTCAACGAGGATATCACTGCCTTCGTACCAAAACGTCACCTGGAGAAAGAAGACGGTACCGACCTTAAAAAAGGAGAAGAAGCCGAATTCCAGATCATAGAGTTCAATAAGGACTTTAAAAAGGTAGTTGCGTCTCACATGACCATTCATAAGGAAGAAGAAGCTAAGATCGTTAAGCAGGCAGCTAAAACTGCTGCCAAGCAAGCGGAAGAAGCAAAACCAACCTTAGGTGATGCTAACGCAAAACTACAGGAGATCAAAGATAAAATGGAAGGCAAGAAGAAATAAGCCCACCATTTAAGCTATATACCAAAAGCCCTTCAGTAATGAGGGGCTTTTTATTTTGGGCGTTCCCGTGTAGTGACGATGAAGTAGAGCATAGCTCACTTCACGTCTGCTTCACGGGCGGGCTTTCGGCTATACACACCTGCGGCGGGGTATCTGCCTCAATCCCTAACGCGTCACACGACCCAACCCCCCTTTGTCATGCTGAACTTGATTCAGCATCCACTCGTTTCATCACCCTTACTAAGCAACAATTCCCCGGCATTTGCAATTAATTATACAAAAACACTTACTTTTGTACCCTGAATACGATTCAGATCTACTGTATGAGCCAAAAAGTGTTACTAAACGCAACCGAAGTGCACATCGCCCTTCATCGACTGGCTTGCCAATTAATTGAAAACCACGATAACTTTCAAGACACCGTACTCGTAGGGATCCAGCCACGAGGGGTTTATCTCGCCGAACGCCTGAAAATAATGCTTGAAAAGGATTATAAGATCAAGAATATCCGCTTGGGATATCTGGATATTACCTTTTATAGAGACGATTTCAGAAGAGGAGATAAGCCACTGGAAGCTAACACCACCCAGATAGACTTTATCGTGGAAGACAAGAAGGTGGTATTTATAGACGATGTCCTTTACACAGGGCGTAGTATACGGTCGGCACTTACTGCCATTCAATCCTTTGGCAGACCCACAGAGATCGAACTATTAACTCTCATAGACAGAAGATTTAGCCGTCATTTACCTATTCAGCCGGATTATCGAGGCCGTCAGGTAGATGCAATCAATAAAGAAAAAGTAAAAGTGTGCTGGAAAGAACAGGATGGTGAGGACGCAGTGTATCTAATTAGTAATTAATATGAGCGAATTAAGTGTAAATCACTTATTAGGAATTAAATACATCAACGAAGATGATATAAACCTGATCTTCGAAACCGCCGATCATTTTAAGGAAGTGATCAACAGACCCATAAAAAAGGTCCCCTCACTTCGCGATATAACCATCGCCAATCTATTTTTCGAAAACAGTACACGCACCCGCCTTTCCTTCGAATTAGCCGAGAAAAGACTCTCTGCGGATGTTATTAATTTCTCCGCAGCCTCATCCTCCCTTACAAAAGGGGAAACACTTATAGATACTGTAAACAATATCCTGTCCATGAAAGTAGATATGGTTGTTATGCGACACCCTAATCCAGGTGCAGGTGTGTTTCTTTCAAAACATATCAACGCCAGTATCGTAAACGCTGGCGATGGGGCTCATGAACATCCTACCCAGGCCTTGCTAGACTGTTACTCGATTCGGGAAAGACTAAAGAGCGTATCTGGAAAAAAGGTGGTGATCGTGGGGGATATTCTGCACTCAAGGGTAGCATTGAGCAATATTTTTGCTTTGCAGAAACTTGGAGCTACAGTTAAAGTGTGTGGCCCTAAAACGCTTATACCTAAATATATAGAAAAATTAGGTGTGTCTTATGAAGGGAATCTTCGCAAGGCTTTAGAATGGTGTGATGTAGCCAATATGTTGCGGGTTCAGAACGAACGAATGGAGATTAGTTATTTTCCAACTACAAGGGAATATACTCAGCAATATGGTGTCAATAAGGCACTGTTGGATAGTCTTGGCAAAGAAATTGTTGTCATGCACCCGGGGCCTATCAATCGCGGTGTCGAGATAACTAGTGACGTGGCCGACAGTAAGCAGGCGATCATCCTGGAGCAGGTTCAAAATGGGGTAGCCATCAGGATGGCTGTATTATATCTGCTGGCATCAAAAATTCAGCATAATGAAAATTAAAAATTACGAAAACTATGTAGTCCTGGCAGACGACCACGATGATCTAAAAGAATTTGCTTCTTTTCTTGAATTTCAGATATTAAAAAAATTTAAAGGTCAGAACGTGGTGATCGATCTTACCAATTACCCGGCACTTACCCTTGAAGAACTCTTGTATTTTCTAAAAACATCCAATAAACACAGGGCTACAAAGCAATCGTTCGTCTTGATCTCTTCAACCCTCGACCCCGACACCATTCCCACCGAACTCATTGTTGTTCCCACGGCTCAAGAAGCTGCAGATATTATCGAAATGGAAGAAATAGAACGTGACCTTGGATTTTAAAGCAGATAAACCCATCATCATATCCCGCAGTTCAATATGAACCTTACCATTCTTGGTTGTCATTCCGCTACTCCCCGAACCAGTGCTCACCCCACAGCACAGGTCCTGGAGATGAGAGGCCACCTGTTTCTTATTGATTGTGGAGAAGGAACACAGGTCCAACTGCGAAAACTTAAAGTGAAATTCTCACGTATCCGTAATATCTTCATTTCACATTTACATGGCGATCACTTTTTTGGGCTCGTAGGTCTTATTTCAACTTTCAGGCTATTAGGCAGGGAAGCCGATCTGCATATTTATGGACCGGAAGGAATAAAAGAAGCCATCGTACTTCAATTAAAGCTGGGAAACAGCTGGACCAATTACAATCTTATTTTTCATGAATTAAGCTCGAAATCTCCTGAAATGCTTTTTGAGGACGAAAAAGTAAGTGTAGAGACCATTCCATTAGATCACAGGGTGTACACCAATGGTTTTCTGTTTCGCGAAAAGCCCGGAGAGCGTAAATTAAATCTGGACGCAGCCGTTAAATCCCGAATTGACAACAGCTACTTTTCAAAAGTAAAACAAGGACATGACGTAGAGAACAGGGATGGAGTGCTCATTAAGAACGAGACTGTAACTCATCCGCCAGACCCACCGGTATCTTATGCCTATTGTAGCGATACCGCATATCTACCAAAGATAGTGGACCAAATTAAAGGGGTTACTGTCTTATATCATGAGTCAACTTTCCTTGAGTCTCACCAACATCTTGCCGAGGCCACCAAACACAGTACCGCTAAGGAAGCCGCTGTAATCGCTAAAAAGGCAGAAGCAGGAACCCTCATTCTTGGTCATTATTCAGGCCGGTATAAAGACCTGGAAGATTTCCGTAAGGAAGCTCAGGACGTCTTTGATAATGTAGAGCTGGCCGAGGATGGCAAAACCTTCAAATTTTAACCCAGATTTAATTCTTTCATCGTTTCACAGCTTTTCCAAAACTCGTAACTTGCGTAATAAAGTTTTTGGCATGAGAGACAATCTTCATGATTATAGAAAAACCTATGAGAAAGGTGAATTAACCTGCACCTCCGTGGATCCCAATCCTATGCAACAATTCCGCACCTGGTTTTACGATGTGCAGGAGTCTGGAGGTGTGGACGAGGTGAATGCCATGACCCTTAGCACCATCGGTGGTGATGGTTTTCCTAAAGGCAGGGTAGTACTCTTAAAAAAATACGATGAATACGGTTTCTACTTTTACACTAATTACAATAGCGAAAAGGGTAGATCGATTACCATTAATCCTAAGGTGAGTTTATCTTTCTTCTGGCCTAACATGGAGCGCCAGGTGATTATTAAAGGGACAGCCGAACGAACTTCCGAAGCAGATTCTGATAACTATTTTCATTCCCGGCCCAAGGGGAGTCAGTTAGGCGCTGTGGTGTCCAATCAAAGCGCCACTATCGAAAGTAGGAAAGAACTTGAAGAGCAGTTGGCAAAGCTGGAAAAAGAATATAAGAACAAAGAGGTGGAACGTCCAAAAGACTGGGGCGGTTATTTGGTAAGACCGGTCTCCTTCGAATTTTGGCAGGGAAGGCCCAACAGGCTGCACGACAGGATTCAATACCTACTTAAAGATTCAGACTGGATTATTAACAGACTACAACCTTAAAAATTAGCTTACATGAAAACACTTTACATGGCCCGTCATGCCAAATCGTCCTGGAAATACGATCTGCCAGACCACCAGAGACCTCTAAAAAAAAGAGGGCATAATGATGCTACCCTTGTTTCGGAAAAGGCACAGGCAGAGCATAAACCGCCGCAAAAGATCATAACCAGCGATGCTAACAGGGCTCAAACTACAGCAATGTATTTTAAGAATGCGTTTGGGATTAGTGATAAGGATTTCGTACTTAATCACGATCTGTACGACTTTAGCGGGCAAGGTGTGATGGAGATCATCAAGAACCTGGACGATTCGCTGGATAGGGTAATGATCGTTGGTCATAATCACGCATTCACGTCTATAGTAAATATGCTTGGAAATGAATATATTGATAACTTGCCCACAAGCGGATTTGTCATGATCAAATTCCCGGTCGATTCCTGGAAGGACATCACCACGGGTAAGACCAAATCAATGATCTTTCCAAGACATCTTAAAGAATAACCTGCATGTCGAAAACTTCCAAAGTAGCTAAAAACCTGTATAGAAACCGTGAACTTAGCTGGCTCCAATTTAATGCCAGGGTGCTTCAGGAAGCCGAGGACAAGACTGTTCCACTTATTGAACGGCTTCGATTTATAGGTATATTTTCAAACAATCTGGACGAATTCTTCAAAGTTCGGTATGCTACTATTAAACGAATTGTTGAAGCGGGCAAAGGAGGACGCAGGGTATTGGGAGGAATTTCGGCCACCGATTTGCTGGAAGAGATAACTCAAACAGTTATAGAACAACAGGCAACGAGCCTGAGTATTCTAAATAGTATACAGGAAGAACTTCAGAAGGAGAATATTTATATTATTGATGAAACCGAATTGAGTCCGGAACAGGATAAATTTGTGCTCGATTTCTTTATTCAAAAGGTTAGCCCTTCTCTGGTTACCATCATGATAGGGGAACTGGAAGAATTTCCAAAATTAAAAGATAGTGCAGCTTATCTGGCGGTGAGAATGAAGATGTCTAAGGAAGACGTTACTTTCGAATCGAAGATAAATTATGCTCTCATAGAGATTCCAAGGCAAATAGATCGTTTTGTAGAATTACCCACCGAAGGTGATAAGCAATACCTAATTATGCTCGATAACCTTATTAGGCGATGTCTTGGCAATATCTTCAGCATCTTTAATTATGAGAGTATCACGGCACATATGATCAAGATAACCAGGGACGCCGAATTGGATATCGACAGTGACCTAAGTAGAAGTTTTCTGGAAAAGATATCGCGCAGTGTGGAAAATCGTAGCTCGGGAGATCCGGTACGATTTGTCTATGATAAGAAAATCGATAAGGAAACACTGGAGTTTCTCATGAATAAGATGGGGATTGATAGCACAGATAGTATTATTCCGGGGGGACGTTATCACAATAGGAGGGATTATATGAAATTCCCCAGCCTGGGCAGAACAGATCTTTTGTACGAGGCAAAAGAACCGCTTCGAATACCGGGTCTTAGCCTGGAGGGAAGTATATTGGAAAAAATAGCCGAGAAGGATTACTTGCTTTACACTCCTTATCAATCGTTTGGCTATGTTGTAAAGTTTCTGAAAGAGGCTGCCCTGGACCCAAAAGTAAAATCGATAAAGATCACCATTTACCGACTGGCAGAGTCCTCACAAATAGCCGGAGCACTAATTAATGCGGCGAAAAATGGCAAAGATGTTACTGTACAAATAGAATTGCAGGCTCGCTTCGACGAAGCAGCTAATATTGGCTATGCGGAAGAAATGCAAAGCGAAGGTGTAAAGTTAATTTTTGGGGTTACCGGGTTAAAGGTGCACTGTAAAGCTTGTGTGATCGAACGGCTTGAAAATAAGAAGGTATCTCGCTACTCCTTTATTAGCACTGGGAATTTTAATGAATCTACTGCCCGAGTGTATACAGATTATACGCTGTTTACTTCCAACCAGCGGATAGGGAAAGAAATAAATAAAGTTTTCGATTTCTTCCAGGTTAATTATCAGATCAAAAAATACAGGCATCTTATAGTGTCTCCTCATTACACCCGAAACGCGATCTACAATCTTATCGAGAAGGAAATACAAAACCATGAGCAAGGATTGCCGTGTGGGATACGATTAAAACTCAATAGTTTATCAGATTTTAAAATGATCGATAAGCTTTATGCTGCCAGTCAGGCAGGAGTAAAAATTAAACTCATCGTACGCGGTATATGTTGCCTCATCCCGGGTGTGGAGGGTATGAGTGAGAATATCGAGGTTATTAGTGTGGTGGATAAATTTCTTGAACATCCTCGATTATTTATCTTTGAAAACGGTGGTGATCCTAAAATTTATATTTCCTCAGCAGATTTTATGGGGCGTAACCTCGACAATAGGGTGGAGATCTCCTGTCCTGTTTACGATGAGGATATAAAGGAGGAACTTATCGACACCTTCGAGATCTGCTGGAACGACAATGTGAAAGCAAGGATAATCTCACAGGATTCGGATAACGATTACAGGCGAAATGACAAACCACAAATTCGCTCACAGTTTAAATTATACGAATATTACCAACAAAAATTAAAGTAATTTGCTGAATATAGATAAATACGCGGCTATTGATATAGGTTCCAACGCAATCCGACTTCTTATCGCTACGGTGATAGAAAGGGAGGGTAGTAAGACCTTGTTTAAAAAAACATCTTTGGTACGTGTTCCTATTCGTCTTGGAGCGGATGTTTTTTTGAAAGACAATATCTCTGAAGAGAATTATACACGCATGGTGGATGCAATGAACGCATACGTTCTATTAATGAAAACGCATAATGTTACAAGATATCGCGCCTGTGCAACTTCGGCCATGCGTGAAGCCAGAAACGGTATTAGCATTGCTAAAAGGATCAAGGAAGAGACCGGTGTTGAAATTCAGATCATCGATGGTAACGACGAAGCTGCCATAATTGCAACAACAGATCTTAGAGAACTTATCGATGATAACAAGGTGTTTCTATATGTGGATGTGGGTGGTGGTAGTACCGAATTTACAGTGTTCGCAAACGGTAAGGTGGTAACCTCAAAATCGTTCCAACTGGGAACAGTGCGAATCTTAAATGATATGGTACGAGAAAGTATTTGGGACGATGTGAAGACCTGGATCAAAAAGACCACTCGTAAATACAGTAAGATCAATTGTATAGGTTCGGGAGGAAACATAAATAGTATATATAAACTAAGTGAAAAGAAAATAGGCAAACCGCTTAGTTATTTTTACCTGGCCGGCTTTTACGAGGAATTGAAATCTTATACCTACCACGAGCGTATTTTCGAATTACAAATGAATCCAGATAGGGCAGATGTGATCATTCCAGCCACCAAGATCTATCTATCGGCCATGAAATGGAGCGGCTCCAAGAATATGTACGTTCCCAAGATAGGTCTAGCCGATGGTATCGTAAAAAGTCTTTACAATGAGAAGGTAGCGGAAGAGATGGAGATCCAGATGAGGGATAAGTAAATCCCCAGACCCCTTAGACTATTTATTGCACGGTTTTACGTAACCAAAAAACTACTTCCCTGTAAAACCTCTAGCCATGGATGGTCTCTTCTTTACCCAGATCCTTCATGATATCTGCTTCATAATTGAGAAGTTCCTGCCATTTACTATTTACTTCTTCCACACTATCCCCATATTTCCGGGCGTATCCCAGGAAGAGGGTATAGTGATTTGCCTCACTGATCATAAGCTTTCTGTAAAAACGTGCTAATTTTTTATCCTGTAGTTCTTCGCTTAACAACCGGAATCGTTCACAGCTCCTGGCCTCGATCAATGCAGCATATAACAATCTGTGGATTAATTGTGTTGTCCTGCTACCTCCTTTTGGGAAGAACTGTGTAAGCCTGGACACATAATGATCTTTGCGGTCTCTTCCCATGACCCACCCGCGTTCCAGGATGAGGTCGTGAACCATTTTAAAATGACTCATTTCCTCTTCAACCAGGGCGATCATATCCTGAACAAGATCTGTATATTCCGGGAACGACACTATAAGTGAAATAGCCGTAGAAGCGGCCTTCTGCTCACAATAGGCGTGGTCTGTAAGGATCTCCTCTATATTTTTCTCAACAATATTCACCCAGCGCGGATCTGTTGGAAGTTTTAGGCCCAGCATTTTTTTTGTACCATCGTCTTTTTGCTCCATTGAATAAATTAAATATCCAGATCGAACTCCTTTCTCAAGGTTTCGATCAAAGGATTTTTTTCTTTTAATTTCTCATACTTCTCACGGGCGGTGTACGCGTAACGTTTTGTTTCCTCTTCGTTCACTTCTATGGACAGGTCGATCTCGTAATTCTGTAATTTATCCCGCAGAAAACCAAGTAATTCGAATTTAGCCCGTTCTACTTCAACTCTAATGGTGTCATTTGGGAAGACGAGATGTATAAGAGTACCGTCAAGTTTCGGAGATCCCATGGTGAGGTGGGAGAGGAGGTTGTACTTGCCGTCGGTTTCTACTTTTTTTGCATAATCTGCCCAGGCCGTCTGCATTTCTTCTTCTGTGAAATCTGTAACGGGAAGATTTTCCTGATCCGGTTGATTGGCTATCAGTTCCTTTTTTAACTGTTGTTTTTTCTGAATACTTTTCAGAGATAGTGCAGAGACCTTCTTCGCATTTCGTTCCGCGAGAATCTGTGGACGCTCAATAACCCGCGGTTGTTCAATTTTTTCTTCTGAAGTGGCAGGAATATCACTTTCGGCAGCCTTTTCTTCAATTAAATCTTCTGAAGTTACAGGGATATCGCTCTCGGCTAATACTTTCGACTTTGCCACCGGTTTCTTTTCAGAAGCAATTCCCTTAAAAAATGAAGGGGGAATTACAAAGCGCTTAGGTTGAGACTTTTTTTTTTCGCCTCTCCTGGTGATGGATCCTAATTGCATGAGGCATAGTTCCACCAGGAGCCGGGGATTTCTACTCGATTTGTACTTTAGATCGCAGTTATTGGCCAGCTCGATGGCTTCAATGAGAAAAGAGGCATCAGTCTTTTGCGATTGTTCCAGGTACATTTTTTTCACCTGCTCACCAACTTCAAGTAATTCGACCGTATCTTCATTCTTACATACCAGCAGATCGCGGAAATGTGAAGCAAGGCCCATGATAAAATGATGCCCGTCGAAACCTTTAGATAAAATATCATTGTAGGAGACTAATAACTGTGGAATATTGTTCTCCAGTAACAAATCGGTAATTGAAAAATAGTAGGTATAATCCAGAACATTCAGATTTTCGGTCACTGCCTGGCGGGTAAGGTTCTTACCGGCAAAACTCACCACCCTATCAAAAATGGAAAGCGCATCCCTAAGGGCACCATCGGCTTTCTGGGCAATGATATGAAGTGCATCATCTTCGGCTTCAATTCCTTCGGAAGTAGCAACTTTAGCCAGGTGCTGCTTAATATCCTGAACCGTGATCCTCCTGAAATCGAAGATCTGACATCTCGATAAAATAGTAGGAATGATCTTGTGTTTTTCGGTGGTGGCCAAAATAAAAATGGCATGCCTGGGCGGTTCTTCCAGAGTCTTCAAGAAGGCGTTAAAGGCAGCCGAGGACAGCATATGCACTTCGTCTATTATATACACCTTGTATTTCCCAACCTGGGGTGGTATACGAACCTGGTCTATAAGATTTCGTATATCGTCCACCGAATTATTAGAGGCCGCATCCAGCTCGAATATATTGAAGGCAAAGTCTTCATCTTCCTTTTCGGTTCCGTCCTGGTTTATCTTTTTAGCCAGGATACGTGCACAGGTAGTCTTACCAACGCCCCTTGGTCCTGTAAATAACAAGGCCTGGGCGAGATGGTTGTTTGCAATAGCATTGTCCAGCGTATTGGTGATCGCCTGTTGTCCTACCACGTCTTCGAACTGAGTAGGCCTGTATTTTCTTGCCGAAACTATGAAGTGCTCCATATTCAAACAAATATAAAAACCTGCTTCCGCTTTTTAAAAAATAGACTTCCCTATTTTACGCTATTTATTAACATTGGAGTATTTTTGCAGCGCAGGCCGCCTTATCGCGCATCAATTCGTTGATGGGAGGAAAGTCCGGACACCATAGGGAAGCATAGCGGCTAACGGCCGTCGTTGTATAGCTCGTGCTATACGATAGGACTAGTGCAACAGAAAGGATGTACAGGTAATGCTGTAGTGAAATCGTGTAAACTCTATGCGGTGAAATACCACGTAAACTTACATTCGAGGGTTCCCGCCCAACGTAAGAGGGTAGGTAGATAGAACTATTTGGCAACAAATGGTCCAGATAAATGATAAGGGCTCTTTAATGTAAATTGAAGAGAACAGAATCCGGCTTACAGGCCTGCATTTTTTTCTTCATTGTATCGTTGGGTGATAAACGATATACATTCTTCCAGTTTATAGAAGGCTGCATGTGGCCAACTGAAGAACTGTTCGGCAAACAAGGCCATGTCGTAAGATTCTTTAGAATAGCAAAGCGTTGCGATACCAACGATCTTCAGATCATATTTCTCAATTTCCTTGTAATAAAGCGGATTTATGGTGTAATCGTTCTTGCGATTTGATATATATCCAAAGAGATTATCACCATAATAATGGGAGAATATTTCATGAAATTTAGCCATTTCCTGTTGTCCCAAGACGACTCCTTCTTTCACGGTTGCGATAACATATTTTTCGTAAAATTCGAAAACAGCAAACCCTAAATCCAAATACGAACTCTCCGGAGTCTTCATGTAATTCTGGCTGGTTAATTTAAAATACCCATAAAAGTAGTAATTTAAATCAAATTGAAAATACCTTCCGATAAATTAGAAAATCTTTACTGAAAGAAGCTGAAAACAGAACCACCATACTTCCTGGATTCGGTAAAATGAGCCGCGTCCTGTAGGTTTATGTGTTTAGTATGCTCAATGATAAGGGTGCCATCTTCTTTTAGAAGATCTTGTGCAAAACACTTGGTTATAAGGGTTTCCAATTGGGACGGCTCAAAATTGTAAGGGGGATCGGCAAAAATGATGTCGAAAGGAGGTTGCTTTACTTCGAGATATTTAAATACGTCACTCTTAACGGTTTTAATCTCTACTTCAAGCTCTTCAGCGGTACGCTGGATAAACCGCACACATTCGTAATGAGCATCTACGCTTACAATATCTTCTGTCCCGCGTGAGGCAAACTCATAGCTAATATTTCCAGTCCCTGCAAATAGATCCAGGACTCTTATTTCTGAAAAATCGTATCGATTATTGAGAATATTAAAAAGCGCTTCTTTTCCGAAATCGGTTGTTGGGCGCACCGGTAACTTTTTTGGAGCGATAATTCGTTTTCCTTTAAACTTTCCTGCAACTATCCGCATACTTATAAAAATTTAAGTAACGGATGTTCGTGAACCAAAGTTCCTTCTAGACGGTGCTGTAAAATGCTTTCAGGCAAAAACTCGATATTCCGGATATATGTATAAGCGATCTCATACAACGCATCCTCCTCTTTAATTTGCCCCATCATTACTACTTTGGCACTATCCGGATTGATGTCCAATTGTTCGAAACAGAACAGGATGTAGTAGATAAAATCCTCGGGAGTAATAAAGTGATATGAATTGCAGAGTTTAAGCTGAGATGAAGATTGAATTACGATCTGGAAACTGGAATGTTCTACGTTGATATAAACTGAAGTTTCTTCAGTGAATCTGGATTCCAGGGGAATCATTTCCAGCATAACAGATGTCGAATGATAGAATTGAAAACTCCCGAAGATATCGAACAGGAAATTATTGATATTCACGTATGGCACATATACGATATGCATATTCCTGGCAGGTACGTCGTCCCACGCAATAAAATCGTTCGCGAGTATCTTAGCATTGAATTTTAAATAATCACTGGCTTTCGCCTCATCAAAAAGAGGAGTAGGAACTGCGGTAAATTCGGAGTTGGAATAGATCACACGAACCGATTCGAATTCGGACGCGTCCTTAACGTGCTCCTTAATAAAGGTATCTATGTCCAATAATAATTCCTCAGGGGTGCGTTCCTTCTGATACACCATAGAGGAGAAGTGGATAATCTCAGACTTGCTGCTATTGGTCAATAAAAAAGAAAGTCCGGTCAATGAAACTTGAACGGACAGTCTTTTATTTGGTATTATATGCAAGCTATTTCTGCCTATCGTCTGTGTCATAAATCTTCGGCCAGTTACCACTGGTATCAACTTCATCCATTGATCCAACTTTGATATAAGCCCCGTTTACGCCGTCCACCGAGACAACCTGTTTCTCTTGAGCAAGTAGGTCCTTGTCCAGATCGGAAAGGATAACATCTTTAGCCACCCTGGCTTCGAATACAGAATAGATGGTTCCATTCTTATTCAGCTTTCCAGCACGCAGTTCAAACTTACCATCTACGCCTTCTACAGGAATATTCATCATGGTTTTATAACGGTCGGTACCATGAAATAAGGAATCACGTACCGGCTTAAAGCTTAAGGTGTCGATAATTATCTCTTCAATAAAATAACCTTCTGTTAATCCAAATGCCTTATTCTTCTCAACATCCGGGTAACTAGTATCACGACGCTGTGTCACAGCAAATTGTGCAGTATCCACAAATCGAACCAGGCTATCCCAATCCCCAACAAAACCTCCGTTGATCTCCTGGTAAGCAAGCTGCGCCGCTTTGATGTCTTTTAGATTCTTTATAACCTTTGCATATCGGGCCTCTTTTACTTTATTAAACTCGATGGGTCCCTGAATGGACTTGTAGAGCAAATAACCCAGATAAACGATAATAACCCACAGGATTATAGATATGATCGGATTGAATTTTTTAGGAACGAACTTCTCCAGTAAGAGCACTAATCCAATACTGAGAATAATGCCTATGACAATGTATAAAATCATAATTTATGATATGAAGGTTATATTAGTTACTTCGGTCTATCGCAAATCTACAATTTTTTTTTGTTCACAAAAGTATAATCCGAAAAAATCATGGCTATCTTTAACCCCTTAGTTTGGTTATTACCATATGGATGTTTCTGGTTTCTACAGCCTTTTAAAAAGCGATTTTCAATTTAATGCAACATCAAAGCAGGATATCACCCTCCAATTGCTATCACGATTTGTTTTAAGTGAGGATAATTCTGAAGTTTTTCTTCTGAAAGGTTATGCCGGTACGGGAAAAACTACCATCGTGGGTACCCTGGTAAAGAATCTTTGGAAGGTGAAACGCTCCTCGGTACTACTGGCGCCAACCGGACGAGCCGCTAAAGTGATAAGCAACTATTCATCGAAAGAGGCTTTCACCATTCATAAGAAGATCTATTACCCTAAAAGCAACAAGAGCGGAGGGGTTTCCTTCACCCTGCAACCAAATAAACACAGAAATGTGATCTTCATAGTGGATGAGGCATCGATGATACCAGATGTGAACCAGGATTCCAAACTTTTCGAAAATGGTTCTCTGCTGGACGATTTGATGCAATATGTGTATTCGGGACATAATTGCAGATTGATGCTCATTGGAGATACTGCTCAGTTACCCCCTGTAAAATTGGATGTTAGCCCAGCTCTCGATAAGAGATTGCTCGAAAACCATTACAACAAAAAGGTCATTGGGATCGAATTGGATGAAGTTGTTCGCCAGGAAAAGGATAGCGGTATCCTATACAACGCAACTCGTATTAGAGACAGGATAGAGGATTCGCTGTTCGAAGAATTTAAATTAAAAGATCAAGGATTCCCTGAAGTGATCCGTCCCGAAGACGGACAGGAACTAATGGACGCGATCAACGATTGTTATACCGAGTTAGGAAAGGAAGAAACCGTGATCATTGTGCGCTCTAATAAACGGGCAAATTTATACAACCAAAATATCCGTAACAGAATATTGTTCCAGGAAGAGGAGCTTTCTGCCGGGGATTTTCTTATGGTTGTAAAGAACAATTATTTCTGGATCAAACCACATACCGAAGCTGGTTTCATCGCAAATGGAGACATCGTACAGGTATTGGAGATATTTGGTTTTAAAGAGTTGTATGGATTTCGTTTTGCTGAAGTTCAGGTTCAGATGGTAGATTATCCGAAAATGGCTCCCTTTGAGACTGTGCTGCTCCTGGATACGCTTACTTCCGAAACTCCTTCACTTTCGTACGACGAATCCAATCGTCTTTACCAGGAAGTGGTAAAGGATTACGCAGATGTGAAATCCAACTATAAACGCTTCCTTTCAGTAAAGAACAATAAATATTTCAACGCGCTGCAAGTGAAATTCTCCTACGCCATAACTTGTCATAAATCGCAAGGCGGACAATGGCATACGGTCTTCGTGGAGCAGCCTTACCTGCCTGATGGCGTGAACAAAGATTACCTTCGCTGGTTGTACACTGCGATCACCCGGGCCAAGGAAAGAGTGTATTTAATTGGATTTAAAAATGATTTTTTCGACGATTCGCTGTAAACCTTTTTGCATTCCTTACATCTATTCTGTAGAAAAGTACTGCGATAATGTAGAATTCTCTTATTTTTGGGGCCAATAATAAAGATTTCTCAATTGAAAGTAATAGCAATGATACCTGCGCGTTATGGCGCATCCCGATTTCCGGGAAAGTTGATGCAGGACCTGGGAGGAAAGCCCGTGATCGTTCGTACGTATGAAGCCGCTAAAGATACCGGCTTGTTCGACGAAGTATATGTGGTGACAGATAGTGAGATCATCTTCAAAGAGATCGAATTACATGGTGGAAAGGCTATTATGAGCAAAAAGGAGCACGACAGTGGGAGTGACCGGATTGCAGAGGCCGCCGAGAATATGGATGTCGACATTGTAGTAAATGTTCAGGGAGATGAACCTTTTACCAGCAAAGACGGACTGGAGCAGGTTTTAAGTGTATTTAACGGGCCGGATGCAAATAAAATTGACCTGGCATCCTTAATGACCGAAATACACGACTGGAAGGAGATAAGCGACCCTAATTGTGTAAAGGTAATTGTCGATAAAGACAATTTTGCACAATATTTTTCGCGCTCCCCAATACCTTATCCCAGGGACAAGAATGCCGCAGTACAGTATTATAAACATAAAGGTATCTATGCATTCCGAAAGGAGGCACTCATGGATTTCTATCGATTGCCGATGCGATCCCTCGAAGCTGCCGAAAAAATAGAATGTATACGTTACCTCGAATATGGAAAAAACATCAAAATGGCTGTAACTGCAACTCAAGGAATTGAAATTGACACCCCGGAAGATCTTAAACGGGCGAACAAGGTTTTAAAGGAACAGAAAAAAGATACGGTAAATAATAAGTACCGAAATTTCCCAATGGTGCCTAAAGTGGTTTTCGGTGAGGGTAGCTTCGATCAATTATCTTCTATACTGGCACCACAGAGAAAGGACAAAGCGCCTTTTATATTCCTGGTGGATGATGTTTTCGTTGGTGACGAAAAAATTGTCGATAGGATCAATCTCAGGTTTAACGATAAGATGATATTTGTTTCTGCAGATGAAGAACCAAAAACCAGCCAGGTTGACGAGATCGTAAAGGAAATTAAATCCGAATTCACTTATAAACCCTCTGGTATCATAGGTATTGGTGGGGGGACCATTCTGGACCTTGCCAAAGCAGTGGCTATTATGCTTACCAATAAGGGAAGTGCTTCAGATTACCAGGGTTGGGATCTGGTGCCCAATAAGGCTATCTACCACGTTGGTATTCCAACAATTTCAGGGACAGGGGCCGAAGTTTCAAGAACAACTGTGCTCACCGGTCCTGTTAAGAAACTGGGAATCAATAGCGATTACACGCCTTTCGACCAGGTTATTCTAGACCCGGATCTCACTATCGGGGTCCCAAGAAACCAGTGGTTCTATACAGGGATGGATTGTTTTATTCATTGTGTGGAATCTCTAAACGGTACCTTCCTCAATGCCTTCAGCCAGAGTTATGGCGAGAAAGCATACGATCTTTGCAAGGAGATCTTCGTGGATGGGAATCTGTCTTGTGAAGAGGCACGAGCTAAACTGATGATGGCTTCCTGGCATGGTGGTATGAGTATTGCATATTCGCAAGTAGGTGTGGCACACGCTATGAGTTACGGTCTTTCTTACGTATTAGGCACAAAACACGGCATTGGCAACTGTATCGTTTTTAATCACCTCGAGGAATTCTACCCAAAAGATGTGGCACTTTTCAAACAAATGGTAGAAGCACATAATATCGATATCCCTAAAGGCCTTTGTAAGGATCTTTCGGAAGAGGAAATGGATACCATGATCGATATTGCATTGAGTCTTGTACCTTTGTGGGAGAACGCACTGGGAGATAATTGGGAATCCATAGCGACCCGGGAAAAATTAAGATCGCTTTACCTAAAAATGTAAAGCCTCATCACAACTATTTGATACTTACCAAATTTATATTCCATAAGCTGTTAGGCTGGAAGATCGACGGTGAATTTAACAAAGATATTCCTAAATCTGTTGTAATCGTTGTCCCTCACACAAGCTGGCATGATTTCTATGTCGGGGTGTTTGCCCGAAGGATCCTGCGTACCAAAATTAACTTTGTTGCGAAAAAAGAACTATTCAAATGGCCGTTCGGTGCTTACTTTCGTTGGATGGGAGGTACACCCCTGGACAGGACGGGCGGACTCAATAAAGTAGATGCGATCGCTAAGATATTTTCAGAAAAAAAAGAATTCAGAATGGCTCTGGCACCGGAAGGAACACGGAAAAAAGTGGACCGTTGGAAAACAGGCTTCTACTATATTGCATTAAAGGCTAAGGTGCCGATAATCCCTGTAGCATTCGATTATAAGACAAAAACTGTAAAAGTGGGGGCTGCCTTTTATCCAACCGGCAATCTTGAGGAAGATCTAAAAGCCTTACATAAATTTTATGATGGGGTAGTGGGAAAAATTCCCCAATATACTTAGTAGTAATTAGGCCTCTTCTCCGGAGGATGCTTCGTCCATGGTATGATATACATTCTGCACATCGTCATCCTCTTCAAGTTTCTCTAATAATTTTTCCACATCCGATGCCTGTTCGGCTGTGATCTTTTTAGTTACCTGCGGGATACGTTCGAAGCCTGAAGAAAGAATCTCAAGGGAACGTTCCTCGAGGTATGTCTGTATAGCTCCAAAACTTTCGAATGGGGCATAAATAAGTACACCGTCTTCATCTTCAAAGATCTCTTCAACACCAAAATCGATCAATTCCAATTCTAGTTCTTCCATGTCGATACCTTCTGCATTGATGCGGAAATTACATACATGATCGAACATAAAAACCACAGATCCCGATGTTCCAAGACTACCATCACATTTGTTGAAATAGGAACGAACATTTGCCACGGTACGCGTATTATTGTCGGTTGCAGTTTCCACAAGTATCGCGATCCCGTGGGGAGCATAACCCTCGAAGATCACTTCTTTGTAGTCGCCCTGACTTTTATCGGAAGCTCTTTTAATGGCTCTCTCGATGTTGTCTTTGGGCATGTTAACCGATTTGGCATTCTGAATTACAGCACGCAATCGAGAGTTGGCATCCGGGTCGGGACCACCCTCTTTTACCGCCATGACAATATCCTTACCAATACGGGTAAACGCTTTGGACATGGCAGACCAACGCTTCATTTTACGTGCTTTTCGAAATTCAAATGCTCTTCCCATTTATCTCTAAGTTTTTTATTTACTGCGCAAATTTATAAAATCTGTTAGTCGTTCGGAATATGTTTAGCCAAAAACCTCTGGTAGGATTCGTTTAAGTTTCCTATCACTGTTTCACGTTTTTTATTCAGGCTTGCATTCGTTCTATTATAATCTTCTACTGCTTTGTTTATAAGTGGAACCTTTTCGTTGTATGCATCGATCTGTTCCTTGGTGCGTTTACGTTCAGGGGTAGATTCTAAGGATTTCCTTATGGCTTCGAAATCTGCATTGGCAACCAGGAAATCGGTAATAACAGGGATCTTGTTCTCAGATTCATCAATAAAGAACTCGAAAACTTTTGTTGTTGCATCTATTAGCATTCGATCCTTCTTATATAAAGTAACAGTGTCCAGTTTCGCCAGGCCTTCACGGGAACTCTCCAGCAGTGCTGAAGCGCTTTGCTCGATCGCGCTTACATCTTCACGGCTAATTGCGTCGTATAGGTATACCTCGTTCATATACACCTTGAAGAAAATGAGGTAAAGTTGATTGTAATGATCGAAAACCTCTCCTGAGATCTTCATTTTCTTACCCAGATCCGAATCGTTCTCAAGGATATCGATGTTATGCTTTCTCGCATAGGCGTAATAATGCATCTCGAATTCCTGTTGAGCCTCGGCCATTTTTTTATTAGCCAATTCCTGTGCAAGCATATAGGCTTCCATCGCATCGTACGATTGTTCTGCAACAGTTTTCATGTCGATGATCTTAGCGTAATCCTGCTGTAACAGGCTTTTGTTTAGATCGAGGTTGAGTAATACCTGCTTCTTGAATTCATCCCCATCAAATCCTTTCGCTTTTTCTATTTTTTGTATTGCTCGCTCAACAGATTTGATAAGCGAATTTCTCCTACCTTCAATGGTGCGATCATTCTTGCTGTGGGCGATGGCCTTTGTGTATTTCCAGGTGTTTTTTGTTATGATCTGCTGCTCATTCGATACAAATTCAAGATAGTCTAAAGCAGATTTAAATTGTTGAGAGAAAACGGTTGGTGTACTAAAGATTGCTAGAAACACCGCTAGTAATACGGCTCTACTCATATTATTTAATTTCATTGATATCGGAGATAATATTAAAGGCTTCCTCGATAAAGATGTCGTTGCCAATCTCATCCATGGAAAAAGCATTGATCTTTTTCTCATCATCATTGTATTGGAGTAGCTCTTCTGTGGAAGCAGTATTCCTAACCGTTAAAACGCCCTTTCGTTTCTCGAAATAAGAAATGAAATCCTTCCATAGTTCGTTATAGCCGTTAAGGTCGCCATACACATTTCGAAGGGTTAACGAATAGATGGTATCTTTTTTAATATAATTGTTTACAAGGGCCTTGTTAAGATCTTTGATCTTACGGAATCCTTCATCCAGGCTCATACGATATTCGCTCTTTTCTTTCAGAAAATTGATCGGGATCTTCCGTTTAGGTTTGTGAGGTACGGTTACTGGCACACTATCGTTAGAGAGAGCAAAATCTATATGCTTTTCACTAATGTCAAGTCCATCGTACATGCTGGGAAAGATAATATCCGGGATCACACCTCGTGATTGATTGCTCTGTCCGGTGACGCGGTAGAACATATCTGTAGTGATCTTGCAATAACCTAATTCTTCCTTTTCCTCATCCAAAGGAAAGATAGCCTGCATACTCGATTTCCCATAGCTTACGGCTCCAACAATAATCGCCCTGTTATAATCCTGCATCAAACTCGCGAAGAATTCGGAGGCAGATGCACTATAACCGTTGAGAATGATCACTATTGGTTTGTTAAAAACAGTACCGCGATTAGCATCTCTAACTGTGTAGGTTTCGCCATCCTTGTATTTCAAGATGGAAACGGGGCCACGGTCGATAAACATTCCGCTAAGGTCTGAAGCTTCCTTCATACTGCCTCCGCCATTAAAACGCAGATCGATGATCAATCCCTGAATATTCTCTTTCTTCAGTTTATAGATCTCTTTGGCAACATCATTGGCAACTCCCAAACCATTAGGCGATTCGAAATCTGTATAAAAACTGGGAATACTAATATATCCCACAGGAAATTCCTTCTTTACCACATACCCGCGAATTAGGTTTTCCACGGCTTTATCTGCCTTTTTTGACAAATTTACCAACTTCATGGTACCGTCCTTTTTCTTGATTCTGAAGGTTACTTTAGTATGATTATTGTCTGACAGGAATGCGGTGATCTCCTCGTTCGAAATACATGTGGTTTCAACAACGCTCGTTCCCGATCGTAGGGACCGCACCACATCACCTTCTTCTATGGTGCCTTCGAAATACGCAGCGCCACCAGGCGTTACATAGCTTACCACGATCTCACCTTCCTCATTCTTATCGGTGTATAAACCAAATGTCATCAAACTGGTAGATACCGAATTCTCGAACATGGTCTTATCGGTGTTGTTAAAAAAGGTGGTATTAGGATCCTGGTAATTTGTATAAGCGTTCAGAAACGTTTCGGTAGTAAACCGCTCAATACTGCCTTCAGCATTCTCCATCTCGTCCAATTGACACATCATTTTTTCGAATACCTTAGGCCTTACTTCGGCTTCGAGTATATCAAAATTCTTCTCTAATCTTTCAATGAGACTATCTTCCTCGGTCATTTTAGATAATATCTCAAAACGCAATCTTTTAGACCAATACTTTTTCATCGCGGCTGTATCGTCGAAATACCCGGATTCCTTCGTTCTGTAGTACTTCAGGGTATCTATACCGCTGTAGTCCAGTTTTGTATTTCGATAGGATGCCAGTACCTGCTTGGTCTCGGCGATACGTTGTCGAAGCGTTTTAATATATTTCTGAAGAAAATCACAGTTATTGTCTCTTATGTAATCGTCTATTAACAGGGAATCCTTCTTAAACAACGCTATATCGGCATCTGTGAAAAGGATTTTATCCTCATCAAGTCTTTTCACGAATAATTTATAAACCCCGCTACTTAGTGCATCATCAAGGGGTTTGGGCTTAAAATGTTGTGATTCTACAAGCGTTTTGAGCGCAACCATTTGTTCACAGAATGGTGGTTCGGATTGAGAAATAGCCGCCAGGCTGAATAAGAAAGTAGTAATGAGGCAAAGATTCCTGATCATAGCATTGGGTTGCAAGAAAAATACAAAAAATTTAACTTACCAATTCATTAATAATTTTGGCCAGCGCTATGTCTTTTTCGGTAACCCCATCCTCGGTGTGAGTGTATAATGAAATGTGTAACTGGTTATACACATTGCTCCAATCGGGATGATGATCCAGCTTTTCTGCTTCAAACGCAATGCGGGTCATGATAGTAAAGGCCTCTTTGAAGTTTTCGAATTCGAAACCTGTATGAAGGGCATTATCTGCATATTCCCACCCGGGTAATGATTGTAATTCATCCTGGATTTCAGCTTCGGAAAGTTTTTTCATCTTTATTTTTTTAAAGTAATTATTTCGTCGTGTAAGGTACTACTTTCAATGACTTCGGCAACAGTTGTTCTATATGCTTCCGGCAACGAATTTTCCTTCGGAAGAATCGCCTGGTATTCATCCTCATTACTGCTAAAAACCTTCTTGAAAACTGGTAACTTGTCGCCTATTCGTACAGCGATCTCTCTGAAGATATCGTCGTGATGCACCACATCTGTACTGGCCAGGTGGAAGATATCAATTAAATCCTTGTTGATGATATAGTGAAGCTGTTGTGCGATCTTTTCGGCGGTGGTCACACTTATAATACGCTTTGGGTATACTTCGAATGCCGCATTGTGCTTTATGGCCTGCCGTAGTTGCATGATGGACGGGGCGTTGATACCAAGTATCTCCGGCAACCTGAAAATGGTTGTTTGCAATGGTAATTGTTCCAACAGTAATTTTTCCAGAGCAATGTTAGCTCGTCCCCAATTTGTTTCAGATAGAGGTTTATCGTATTCGTAAGACGGAAACTTCTTTCGGGCGTCGAATACTTCGGCCGTAGAGGCAAACAATATCCGACTCATGGGCAACAACTCACAATACGATATCATTTCGGCATGCGCTCTTATAGCTGCTTCCATTTCCGAAGAAAATGTAGAAATGATATAACGAGGCTTTATCTCATCCAGTAGTTTTAAAAGACTATCTGTCTCTGCTTTGTACTTAAAAAAGACCTGATTGTCCAGATAAAGTCCGTCCTGGGTACAATAAGTCCCATATACATCGAAGTAGGAGTCCAACTCCCTGTATAAGGCATTGCCTACAAAACCGCTGGCACCAAGTATAAGTATTCTGTTGTGGATCACCCCTTGTAGAACGGTAATTTAACAACAGTGGCAGGTACTACATTCTTTCTTATTTGAATTCCGATGGAAGTACCTGGTTTGCTCAATTCGGTAGGGACATAGCCTAGTCCTATCCCTATATTGAGAGAAGGGGACATGGTACCACTGGTTACCTTACCAACCACCTGCTCATCATCATTTACAATTTCGTAGTCATGACGGGGAATACCACGTTCTTCCAGTTGAAAGCCAACTAGTTTACGCCGTACACCTTCTTCCTTTTGTTTGAGCAAGGCTTCCGAGTTGATAAAGTCTTTTGTGAACTTAGTGATCCACCCCAGTCCCGCTTCTAAAGGAGAAGTAGTGTCGTCTATATCGTTTCCATACAAACAATAACCCATCTCAAGGCGTAGCGTATCCCTTGCTGCGAGGCCCACAGGCTTGATCCCGTAGTCGGCTCCTGCTTCCAGTACTTTATTCCATACTTGCTCAACTTCACTGTTCTTACAATAGATCTCGAATCCTCCGCTGCCGGTATAACCAGTTGCACTAATGATTACATGTTCGATCCCCGCAAAATCTGCTACCTTAAAGGTATAGAAACCAATTTCACTTAGATCTATGGAGGTTAGAGATTGCATGGCCTCCACAGCCTTCGGGCCCTGGATGGCCAATAAAGAAAAATCTTCAGAAATATCTCGCATATCGGCATTCATACTGTTCTTGCTGGAAATCCACTTCCAATCCTTCTCGATATTAGATGCATTTACAACTAACAGCCATTTCTCTGCTTCCAGGCGATACACGATAAGGTCGTCCACAATACCTCCATCTTCGTTAGGAAAACAACTATATTGGGCTTGCCCGTCAACTAATTTTGATGCGTCGTTACTACAAACCTTTTGAATTAGATCCAAGGCGTGGGGTCCGGTAATTAGGAATTCGCCCATGTGGGAGACATCAAAGACGCCTACCGCTTTACGTACTGTTTCGTGTTCGGCATTAACTCCTTCGTAAGAAACCGGCATATTATAACCTGCAAATGGTACCATTTTGGCGCCCAGGGCTTCATGAATATGACTAAGAGCTGTATTTTTCATTGGATAATATAATTTTGTGGCAAATGTATTATAATCTGAAGAAGCTAACGAAGGAAATGCTTGATTGTTTTCAACAAGGATGGTAACTTGCATAAAACATTTTTCAACATGAAAGTTTTCTCCGCAGAACAGTTGCAACAAGCAGATAAGGTGACCACCGAAAAGCATAATATCAGTTCTTTAGACCTGATGGAACGGGCGGGAACTCAAATTTTCAATTGGTTACATCAACGGATGCAGGGAGCCCAGGTGCCTGTGCATATTTTCTGTGGAATTGGGAACAACGGTGGTGATGGCCTGGTGCTAGGAAGGCATCTTATAGAACACGGCTATGTTGTACATATCTACATCGCTAATTTCACCGACAAACGCTCTAAATGCTTCCTGATAAATTATGACCGGGTAAAAGAAATTACGAAGAAATGGCCCATATTGATGACTTCGGAAGCCGATTTCCCGGAAATTCATCCGGACGATGTAATTATCGATGCTATCTTCGGAATTGGCCTGAACAGGGCCCCGGAAGGTTGGGTAAAAAAGCTCATACAATATCTCAACGAACAAAAAGCATTCAGACTAGCAATAGATATTCCAAGTGGTCTGCATGCCAACAAACCTGTGGCCGATAAGGAAGCAGTGATCATGGCAAATCACACGCTTACTTTCCAGGCGCCAAAATTAGCCTTCTTCCTGCCAGATTCGGGGGATTTCGCCCCATACTTTGAAACTATAGACATTGGCCTCGATCCCGAGTTTTTACACAATACGGTGCCTCTGGCGCATCTTATTTCGAAGCAGGAAGCCAGGCAATTCTATAAGCAGCGTAAAAAATATTCGCATAAAGGAGATTATGGACACGTATTGGTTGTAGGAGGTAGCTATGGAAAGATGGGTGCCGCTGTCTTATCTTCAAAAGCCGCCTACAGGGCAGGTGCCGGCCTGGTTACTTCTTTTATACCGAAATGCGGTTACGAAATCATCCAGACGGCCTTACCCGAGGTAATGGCAATTACCGATGCTTACGACCATTTGATCTCGGAAGTTGATGATATCCCGGAGGTAGAGGCCATTGCAGTAGGCATGGGCATTGGTACGAACGAACGAACCGTAAATGCTTTAAAAAAGCTTTTTTCAGAAACAAAGACCTCCTATGTCATTGATGCCGACGCCATCAATTGTATAGCGATGGACAAGGATCTAAAAAAAATGATCCCGCCTCAAGCTATTCTAACTCCACATCCGGGTGAGCTAAAAAGATTAATAGGCGAATGGAAGGACGATTACGATAAATTAGAAAAGGTAAAAGAATTTACAAGAAAGTATAAGTGTATCCTACTCATTAAAGGGGCGAATTCCATAACAATACATGAAGATAAACTATATATAAATACTTCTGGAAATCCCGGAATGGCCACAGGAGGTAGTGGAGATGTATTGTCTGGAATGATCGCGGCTCTGCTAGCCCAGGGATACGACCCTCTACTGGCAACGGTCTTTGCTACCTACCTTCACGGACTTGCCGGTAATATCGTGTCCCAATCCAATAGCTTTGAAGCTGTAATGGCGGGGGATGTGGCCGACCATATTGGAAAAGCATATTTGTCGTTGTTGGAACCGGATCCTCCTCTGCAGCAGGACGAAAATGACCAAAAATAAAAAGAGGGGAAAAACCCCTCATTTTAAATTGCTGTCGCGCGTATTAGATTAGTGTTTGCAAGAGTTCCTTCAGTTTAGGATCTGATGGTCGTGGCGCATTGGGATCGAAAACGTTTCCATTAGGATCTATAAGAATGAATCGAGGAATACCGTTGATCTTATAATTTTTTACAAATTCCGACTCCCATCCTTTAGGTGCCATGATCTGAACTCCTGTTAATTCTTTATCGGCTACCATCTCTTTCCACGCCTGATGTGCTTTCTCCCACGAATCGTTATGCCGTTTGTCATCGTCTATGGACATACTCACAAAAGCAATATTCTTATCGTGGAATTCGGCTTCCAGTTTTTTTAGATGTGGAATTTCCACTTTGCAGGGTCCACACCAGGTAGCCCATACGTCTACATACACATATTTACCTCTAAGATCTGATAAGGAGGTTGTTCCTCCATTAAAATTTTCGTACTCTTTAAAAACAGGGGAGGGAGTCCCTTTTGGAAAGTCTTTTCTAAGTGAGATTATACCGCCGTAATAGCGCTCATAAGATAATAATGTTGCGTCAAGTCGTTCTCTGCTATCATTAGTGATCATGGTGTCGATCTCGCTGGCGTTTTCTATAAAAGCGATTACCTCACTTTTCACATTTTCCAAGGCTGCTTTCAACTGTGCCTCATCGAAAGAATCGAAATCACCATCTAGTAATTTTTCCTTTAATAGGGCCTCCTGAGCTAAGAAACTATTGTTTTCGGCACCCACACCTGTATATTTTATGGTTTCATCGAACATCTCGGTATCCAGGGTCATGTGTAGGTCATAACCATTTTCTAGAAATATCGAGGTACCTTCATTACCGTCATAAAAATTGTATTTTCCTTTTGCCACTTTGAGAGTGTCGCTAAAAGTACCGTCTTCGTTAACTTTAATAAGCTTGGAATAAGCACGGTTATAGATCTTTATTTCGTCACTGTTCTTATTGGTAATCTTACCTGAAAATGTCACGTAATCTTTGGGCTTTTCTTCTGCACATGCGAACACGGCAAGAGCAAATAGAGCTAGAATGATTTTTTTCATCAATTGTAATTTAGACTGGCTAAAATAACAGAATATTTCGAGTTTTAAGATTAATTGAAATACCTATCATGGAATTTGTATTTTTGCGTGAAACAACCCAATTCATGCAAAAGACACATTACGTAAGTAGTGATATTATGGACCTGCCAGTTCTCAAAGAGATCATTGAAGAAGGTAGAAAACTTCAACTATCAGAAGAAGCTGTTCTTAATATCAATAAATCCCACGATTATCTCCACAATAAAATAAAGACCGACGATAGCCCGATTTATGGGATTAATACAGGATTTGGAGCCTTATGTAATGTTAAAATTTCTTCAGAAAACCTCTCTAAACTGCAAGAAAACCTGGTAATGTCTCATGCGTGCGGCACTGGAGAATACGTCCCGAAACATGTCATCCGACTCATGTTATTATTAAAGATACAGTCTTTAAGCTATGGACATAGTGGAGTTCAGCTTAAAACCGTAGAACGGTTAATAGACATGTTCAATCACGATATATTACCGGTGATTTATAGCCAGGGAAGTTTGGGTGCTTCGGGCGATCTGGCACCATTAGCGCACCTGGCCCTGCCTTTAATTGGAAAAGGGGAGGTGTATGTAAAGGATAAGATTGTCGATGCGGCTCAGGTTTTGAAGAAGCATAATTGGGAGCCGATTAGCCTGGAAGCCAAGGAAGGTCTTGCACTGCTAAACGGAACTCAGTTTATGAGCGCATACGGTGTATATATATTACTTCGTGCCCATAAATTGTCTTACCTGGCAGATGTGATTAGCGCTGTTTCTTTAGATGCGTTCGACTGCAATATGAGTCCGTTCGACCCTCTTGTACACTTGGCACGTCCACATCGTGGACAGGTAAAAACAGCAGAGCGTATGGTGTTTTTGTTGGAAGGAAGTGAAATAGGCAAGAGTGAAAAGGAAAATGTACAGGATCCCTATTCGTTTCGATGCATCCCCCAGGTTCATGGAGCCAGTAAAGACACTATTTTGTTTGCGCATAGAACTTTTAAAACAGAGATAAATTCGGTTACAGATAATCCAAATATCTTCGTTGCCGAAGACAAGATCATTTCCGGAGGGAATTTTCACGGACAGCCTTTAGCCCTTGCACTGGATTATCTCTCCATAGCGCTAGCCGAACTTGCCAATATATCTGAACGACGCACATTCCAGTTGGTATCCGGTTTAAGAGGATTACCCGATTTCCTGGTGAATAACCCCGGCCTGAACAGTGGTTTTATGATTCCACAGTATACAGCGGCTAGTATTGTGAGCCAGAACAAACAACTTGCCACTCCTGCATCTGTAGACTCGATCGTGTCTTCTAACGGACAGGAAGATCACGTAAGTATGGGGGCAAATGCAGCCACGAAATGCTACAAGGTATTAGAGAACCTGGAAACGGTGCTTGCAATCGAATTACTTAACGCATCCCAGGCGCTCGAATTCAGAAGGCCTAAAAAATCTTCACCGTTTCTGGAAAGTTTTGTAAGTTCATTTAGGAATGCGGTTCCTTTTGTGGATGAAGACAGACTGCTGGCTGATGACATTCATACGGCGATAGGATTTATACAAAATATGAATATCGAAAGTGATATTTTGTTCAATTAGAATTTGTGTGACTTTGTACCCAGGCAATTGCAGCATTTAAATCTTTAAATGTCTTTAAAGGTTTATTGAGAAATATTTTCTCAAGAATAGCGGTTTCACGTCGGATATGCTTATCAGATACAATGGCAAAGGCAACTAATCCTTTTAATTTTGACGTTTCCCTGTACACGTAAGGATCTACCGAATATGAGTTCTTTCGGTGGGTGATATAACCAAATTGCCTGTTCTTGTAATAATTAGCAGCATACTCGCATAGTTGTCTATTAATTTCGAAATCCACAGTTATTCCCTCATTCATAACCATAAGGATATAATCCCGATGCATTTCGGCAACACCAAATTCGAAAGTTTCGATATGTTTTTCATTGGAATGCATAGCGGAAAAGTTCATTTTTATCTGGCACAATTTACACAGCTAATAGTATGAGGCATTAAAAGTATTCTACCTAAAGGTATTTCTTTTTTACAAGATATGCAGTATCCGAAATCAGGATCATCAATTTTTGAAAGCGCCACTTGAAGATTATTGAGTTTGTTCTCCGCTTTGTGTAAAGCGGCCTCATTGACCGATTTATTATTTATAGCATCCATTCGGGAAACACGCCCAATCGCATTTTCCGGAGCGATGGGCTTGGTGAGATCGCGGTATTTTTCTACAAGAATAGAGGTGGCTTCTAGTTCATCGATAATTCTTTGTTTTACCTGTTTTTTATCTTTCATTTCTGAATTTATTTCTCTGCGTTCAGGCCAATAAAAAAGCACCTGCTTAATTGAACAGGTGCTAAATTTTATTCAGAAAAAAATCTAAGACTCTGTTGTCTTCTTTTGTTTCTTGATCTTGATCCTGAGTTCGTTTTTCTTTTCATCCAGATCCATGGCAATTGAATCGCCTTCACGCAGATTCGAATTTATGATCTCTTCGGCCAGGGCGTCTTCTATGTATTTCTGAATAGCCCTTTTAAGTGGCCTTGCACCATAATCCTTGTCGAAGCCTTTATCGGCAATATAATCCTTAGCTTTATCTGTAAGGGTAAGGGTATAGCCGATATCGGAAATTCGTTCATACAGTTTTTCCAATTCTATATCGATAATTGCGTGTATATGTTCTCTTTCCAGCGGATTGAAAACCATCACATCATCCACTCGATTGAGGAATTCTGGTGCGAATGTCTTTTTAAGAGCATTCTCAATAACACTTTTCGCGTGCGAATCTGCCTGACTTTCCTTAGCTGCGGTTCCAAATCCTACACCTTGTCCGAAGTCCTTCAGTTTTCTCGCTCCGATATTGGAGGTCATGATTATTATGGTATTTCTGAAATCGATCTTCCTGCCAAGGCTATCTGTTAAATATCCGTCGTCCAGCACTTGGAGTAACATATTAAAAACGTCCGGGTGTGCTTTCTCAATTTCGTCCAGTAAAACAACGGCATAAGGTTTTCTGCGAATCTTCTCGGTAAGTTGTCCACCTTCTTCGTATCCCACATATCCCGGAGGTGCTCCGATCAATCTGGACACTGCGAATTTTTCCATATACTCGCTCATATCTACACGAACAAGGGCATTTTCGCTATCGAAAAGTTCTCTTGCCAGTACTTTAGCAAGTTGGGTTTTTCCAACACCTGTTTGCCCCAGAAATATGAAGGAACCAATAGGCTTATTAGGGTCTTTGAGTCCAGCACGGTTTCGTTGTATCGCTTTCACAACTTTCGAAACAGCTTCATCCTGCCCGATTACTTTACCTTTGATACGATCGGGTAACTCGGCCAGTTTATTACTTTCCGTCTGGGCGATACGATTTACCGGAACACCGGTCATCATCGATACTACTTCAGCTACATTTTCCTCATCTACGGTTTCCTTGTGTAATTTGGATTCACTTTCCCAGGCTTCCTGTTGAGTAGCGAGTTCTTTCTCGAGATTCTTTTCGTCGTCGCGCAATTTTGCAGCTTCCTCGTATTTCTGTTTTTTCACCACAGAATTCTTGAGTTCACGTACTTCCTCCAGTTTTTGTTCTATCTCAAGGATCTTCTCAGGAACATGGATATTGGTAATATGAACACGTGAACCGGCTTCATCAAGTGCGTCTATAGCCTTGTCTGGTAAAAATCTCTCGGTCATATACCTATTGGTGAGTTTCACACAGGCTTCCAGGGCCGCGTCTGTATAACTTACGTTATGATGCGACTCATATTTGTCTTTGATATTCTGAAGTATTTCGATAGTTTCCTCAACCGATGTAGGCTCTACCAGCACCTTTTGGAATCTACGTTCCAGGGCGCCGTCTTTTTCAATATACTGCCTGTATTCATCCAGGGTAGTTGCACCTATACATTGGATCTCTCCCCGCGCAAGAGCAGGTTTAAACATATTGGAAGCATCCAGAGAGCCTGTAGCACCTCCTGCACCCACTATGGTATGTATCTCATCAATGAATAGAATAATGTCGTCATTCTTCTCTAATTCATTCATCACGGCCTTCATTCGTTCCTCAAACTGCCCGCGATATTTAGTCCCTGCAACCAGGCTCGCCAGATCGAGAGTAACCACGCGTTTGTCGTATAATATACGAGACACTTTACGTTGAATGATTCGCAGGGCGAGGCCTTCGGCAATAGCCGATTTACCCACTCCAGGTTCTCCAATGAGTAGTGGATTGTTCTTCTTTCTACGGCTGAGGATCTGTGAAACACGTTGAATTTCGGCTTCACGGCCTACAACCGGATCCAGCTTGCCTTCTTCGGCAAGATTGGTAAGGTCTCTTCCGAAGTTATCTAAAACAGGAGTTTTAGATTTCTTGTTCCCTTTACCACTTGTTCCGGAAAACAGATTCTCTTTGGAAGTGTCTTCTTCACCTGCGGCATCATCCTCGTTTGGAAATGACTCGGACGACGGGCTTTCTATATAATCTTCATCGTTTGTGATCATAAGTTTAAATTGATCTTTTACACCATCATAATCTACTTTCAGTTTATTCAGCAATTTGGTAGTAGGATCGTTCTCATTCCGAAGGATACATAATAACAAATGTGCTGTATTGATCGATGAACTCTGAAACAATTTCGCTTCAAGGAAGGTTGTTTTCAAAGCGCGTTCTGCTTGTCTTGTAAGATGCAGGTTCTTTTTATCGTTTGTACTGGATCCCGCACTTGGGTTTGCAGGACTTAATATCTCAACTTTACGTCTTAGGTGGTTAAGATCCACATCCAGGGCATTGAGGATTGTTACTGCTTTACCATTCCCATCGCGAAGTAATCCAAGCATGAGATGCTCGGTACCAATAAAATCGTGGCCCAATCTTAGGGCCTCCTCCTTGCTGTAAGCAATTACATCTTTTACTCTTGGGGAAAAATTATCATCCATAAATTTAAATCCAATTCCTTCTAAAAACTCTAAAATTACCTAAAAAAAGGCAAAAACCATACCCACTTTAGATGAACTCCAGTAAAAGGACAAAAAAACATCGGAAATTCAAAGTATAAAGTTCGATACTTATTAACGATTTACTACTAAATATTTGTTAATAAAATCATGAATTAATACGTCGGGAAGCCCTGTTAAAACTTACAAAAAGGTGTATCTTGCCTTTTAGATTTAACAGTAAAATTTAAACTAATATTTCTATGGCTGAAGGCGAAAAACTGATCCCGATAAATATTGAAGATGAAATGAAATCTGCGTACATAGATTACTCTATGTCCGTCATAGTGTCACGAGCACTGCCAGATGTGCGGGATGGAATGAAACCTGTTCACAGGCGCGTTCTTTACGGAATGCACGAGTTAGGAGTTAGGTCGAATAGCGCCCATAAAAAATCTGCGAGAATAGTTGGGGAGGTTCTTGGTAAGTACCATCCACATGGAGATACCTCTGTTTACGACGCTATGGTTCGTATGGCTCAGGAATGGAGCCTTCGTTATATGTTGGTGGACGGACAAGGTAATTTTGGATCCATCGATGGTGACAGTCCGGCTGCGATGCGTTATACAGAGGCTCGTATGCGCAAGATCTCGGAGGATATGCTGTCTGATATAGACAAAGAGACGGTAGACCATCAATTAAACTTCGATGATACCTTACAGGAGCCTACCGTACTTCCTACGAGAGTACCGGGGCTATTGATCAATGGTGCATCCGGTATAGCTGTAGGAATGGCAACTAATATGCCGCCTCATAACATCAGTGAAGTTATAGACGGTACCATTGCCTATATAGAAAATCACGAGATAGAGATCGATGAACTAATGCAGCACGTAAAGGCGCCGGATTTCCCTACTGGAGGCGTTATTTACGGTTATGAAGGTGTAAAAGAGGCCTTTCATACAGGGAGAGGTCGAATTGTTATGCGTGGCAAGGCCAATTTTGAAGAGATCAACGGTCGTGAATGTATAGTTGTTACTGAGATACCATACCAGGTGAATAAGGCTAATATGATCAAGAAAACAGCCGATCTGGTGAACGATAAGAAAATTGATGGTATTTCTAATATCAGGGACGAATCAGACCGAAATGGGATGCGGATCGTTTATATCCTGAAGCGTGACGCCATTCCGAACATCGTTCTGAATATGTTATATAAATACACAGAGCTGCAATCCAGTTTTAGTGTGAATAACATTGCCCTTGTAAAAGGACGCCCAAGATTACTGAACCTCAAGGAAATGATCCACTATTTTGTGGAGCATCGCCACGAAGTTGTGACCCGCCGTACCGAATATTTACTTCGGAAGGCAGAAGAGCGTGCCCATATTCTGGAAGGACTTATTATAGCTTCCGATAATATAGATGAAGTGATTGCCCTTATACGTGCATCTTCCAATGCAGAAGAGGCGCGTGAAAAACTGATGGAAACTTTCGAGTTGACTGAGATCCAGGCGAAGGCGATCGTTGAAATGCGATTGAGACAACTTACCGGTCTTGAACAGGATAAACTGCGAAGTGAATACGAAGAATTGATGGCAACCATCGAGGATTATAAAGATATTCTTGATAAGAAAGAGCGCAGAATGCAGATCATCAAGGAGGAACTCGAGGAGATCAAATCCAAGTACGGAGATGAGAGACGATCTGTGATCGAATATGCCGGAGGCGATGTGAGTATCACCGATCTTATTGCCGACGAAAAGGTGGTAATTACCATTTCACATGCAGGATATATCAAGCGTACTTCTCTTACAGAATACAAAAAACAAAATCGTGGTGGAGTAGGCCAGAAGGCATCGGCAACGCGAAACGAAGATTTCCTGGAGCATTTGTTCGTGGGAACCAATCATCAATATATGCTGTTCTTCACCCAAAAAGGGAAATGTTTCTGGATGAGAGTGTTCGAAATTCCTGAAGGAAGTAGAACTTCCAAAGGACGGGCTATCCAGAACCTTATCAATATTGAACAGGACGACAAGGTGAAAGCCTTCATCTGTACTCAGGACCTCAAGGATGAAGACTATATCAACAATCATTACGTGATCATGGCAACTAAAAAAGGCCAGGTTAAAAAAACTCCTCTCGAACAGTATTCGCGTCCGCGTACCAATGGTATTAACGCTATTACCATTAAAGAAGATGACGAACTTCTTGAAGCTAAGCTTACCAATGGTGAAAGCCAGGTGATGCTCGCAGTAAAAAGTGGAAAAGCCATTCGTTTTGAAGAAGAGAAGACTCGGCCTATGGGACGAAATGCATCCGGTGTACGTGGAATTACGCTGGGACATAAAGATGATGAAGTAATTGGAATGATTGCTATAGAAGATGCTGAAACCGAAATATTGGTTGTTTCTGAAAATGGATATGGTAAACGATCAAGTATTGAAGACTATCGTATCACAAACCGTGGAGGGAAAGGTGTTAAGACCATAAATGTTACGGAAAAAACCGGTAACTTAGTCGCCATCAAGAATGTAACCGATTCGGATGACCTGATGATCATCAATAAGTCCGGGATCGCAATAAGAATGGCTGTTGAAGACCTCAGGGTTATGGGAAGAGCAACCCAGGGTGTTCGTTTAATTAAGGTGAGAGAGGATGATGCAATAGCCGCTGTAGCCAAGGTCATGCATGATGAAGATGATGTTGATGAAAACGGCGATGCGATAGAAGGTGATTTGCCAGAACCGGAAAATGGCACTACTCTTGATAATAGTGATGCGGATACTGATAATAACGAATAAAAATTAAAACCATTACAATGAGAAAACAATTTTTGCTGGCGGGGCTGTTATGTATGACAGTCGTTGCTTTCGGACAGAAAAAAGAAATTAAAAAAGCCGAGAAAGCATTGGGTGCCGGAAATGTGGCAGAGGCCATTGACTATATTAATCAGGCCGAATCGCTATTAGGAGCAGCCGATAACGAAATGAAGGCCCAATTTTATGTATTAAAAGGAAAAGCGTATTTGGCGGAAGCCGGAACAACCGATTTCAATAAATTAAAAACCGCAGCGGATGCCTTTAAGATGGCTACCGAACTCTCTCCTTCAGGAAAAATAGCTGAGGAAGCAGCGTTAGGAAAGCAAAACCTGAGAGTAGCCCTGGTGAATAGTGCGGTGGCAGATCAGAACGCGCAAAATTATGCACGGGCAGCCGAAAAATTGTATACCAGCTATACCATTCAGAAAGATACTTCCGATCTTTACTATGCAGCGGGTAATGCTGTAAATGCGAAGAATTTTGACAAAGCGCTGGAGTATTACACGACCTTATTAGATATGGGCTATACCGGTATTAGAGAGGAGTTTGTAGCGACCGATATTGAAACCGGGGAAGATGTGGTTTTTGCTTCTGAAAGCGACCGTAATACCAATATGCTTTCTGGAAAATATACGAATCCAACCGAAAGGATGTCAGAATCTGTTCGTGGGGATGTACTTCAGAAAGTAACTCTTATTTATATCAGCCGAAACGACAACGAAAAGGCTTTAGCTCTTATGAAAGATGCACGTGAGGCCAATCCTGATGATCCAAGTTTATTACGAGCCGAGGCTGATATGGCCTACAAAATGGGCGACCTGGAAAAATACAGCCGGTTAATGGAAGAGATCATTGCCGATGATCCTAATAACCCGGAACTGTATTACAACCTTGGAGTAGGGAGTGCAAATAAAGGTGAAACTGAAAAGGCGATTCAGTATTACAAAAAGGCTCTTGAAATTGATCCTACTTTTACCAATGCCAAGATTAACATTGCAGCCACTATTCTTGCAAAGGAGGGACCCATCATTGAAGAGATGAACAACCTGGGAACATCGCAAAAAGATTACGACCGTTACGACGAATTAAAAGAAGTAAAGAATGGCCTTTATCGTGATGCCATGCCATACCTGGAAGCGGCAGCTAGCGATCGTCCGGACAACATCGAATTATTGAGAACCCTAATGAATATCTACGGACAAGTAGGCGAGGATGATAAATTCAAGATCGCGAAAGCCAAACTGGCAGAATTGGAAAGTAAACAATAATTAATTCTAAAAAAGATATAAAGATCCTCCTGCGCGTAAGCAATGGAGGATTTTTTTATACGATACGTTTTATAACACGCAGTTTATGGGTGTGTGTTCTTTGTTCCCGGTTGAATATTCCAGTATGGTCCAGGCGATCTATCCGAACTTTACCATGAGCATGTATGATATGATGATCGGCCATAATGATCCCCACATGAATGATATCACCATCGGGATTGTCGAAAAATACCAGATCTCCCGGCTCGCTTTCTTCAATAAAACTCAATGCCTCACCCTGAGAAGCCTGATCACTTGCGTCCCGAAGTAGACTATGACCACATAGTTTATAAACGAGTTGAGTGAATCCGCTGCAATCGATCCCAAAAGGAGATTTCCCACCCCATAGATAGGGGGTGTTAAGAAATAATAAGGCCGTTTCGACGATTGCGGATTTAGGCAATGGGCTCTCCACCCGGTTACCTTCGAAGGTATGCCCTAGATATTTAGCCGCGCCTACATTACTGCCGATGGTTATAAGATTAAGTTCCTCCCTTTCGTTCGTTAAGAAATTAACCAGATCCGCCAATAATTGTTTAGGCTGATCATTCAATTTATTAAAATCATCCTTGGAAATAGCGGTAAATTGCTTGTTATCTATCCACCCCTCATACTTATCTAAGTGAAGTTTAACACGGCTCCATTTTTTTCTGTGGTCCAGGATCTTAAAAGTTTCACCGTAAAGAAGTTGGCTAACCATTTCGCTTCGGTCTGATGCCTCGGCGCGTAATGGGACGATACTTAAATTGCAAATGCCGTGTTTCATCAATGCGGGCCGTAGTTAAACACGTTCAATTACTACTGCTGAAGCACCACCACCACCATTACATATAGCGGCAGCTCCGTAGCGTGCATTGTTCTGGTCCAGAATGTTCATTAGTGTAATAAGGATTCGTACACCGCTACAACCAAGTGGATGCCCCAAAGAAACAGCCCCTCCATTCACATTTACGTTCTCATCATCTAATCCAAGAATTTTCATATTAGCGAGACCAACAACGGCAAAAGCTTCATTAAATTCGAAATAATCTATTTCACTGATATCCAGACCTGCCTTAGCCAATGCTTTGGGAAGTGCTTTGGCTGGTGCTGTAGTGAACCATTTAGGTTCCTGGGCAGCGTCTGCATAACTTTTTATAATTGCCAAAGGAGTTAACCCCATCGCCGAAGCTTTTTCTTCACTCATTAGGATTACAGCTCCTGCACCATCATTAATGGTAGAGGCATTGGCGGCTGTAACAGTTCCATCTTTAGAAAATGCAGGACGTAGGGCGGGAATTTTATCCATACGCACATTCTTATATTCTTCGTCTTCCGAAATAATTAAAGGCTCTCCTCGTCTTTGAGGAACTTCCACAGGAACAACCTCGTTTGCAAACTTTCCTTCTGCCCATGCATTGGCAGATCGTTTATAAGATTGAATAGCAAAAGCGTCTTGCTCTTCTCGTGAGAATTGATGTTCGGTAGCACACAGATCAGCGCAAACTCCCATGGCTTGTTCATCATAAGCATCGACCAGCCCATCCTTTTGCATTCCGTCTATCATAGTCTTAGGACCAAATTTATGTCCGCTTCTTAAATGCAGATAATGTGGTATATTACTCATACTTTCCATTCCACCTGCAACTATAATATCAGCATCACCTAAGGCTATAGCCTGTGCAGCAAGCATTACTGCCTTCATACCAGATGCACATACCTTATTCACTGTAGTACATGGTACCGAATCCGGAATTCCAGCGCCTAAAGCAGCTTGTCTGGCAGGAGCTTGCCCAACACCTGCCTGAACAACATTACCCATATATACTTCGTCTACAAGGGCTGGATCCAGGTTGATCTTAGACATAGCACCTTTTATGGCAGTCGATCCAAGTGCGGATGCAGAAAGAGAAGATAAACTTCCCATAAAACTACCAATAGGCGTTCTTGCTGCCGATACAATTACTACTTTTTTATTCATTTGCTAGCGAATTTTGAAGATTGATAAGAGGAACGCAAATTTACATATTATAAAATGAATTATCAATCTCCAAGACCAATGCTTGTAAGAATAATGATTCATTATTTCTACTTTTTCCTGTACATTTGAGGTTATGAACAAACGTTTATCGCGGTTCTCCAGAAATCAAGCCCTTGTCTACAAGATCTTCTTGTTTATAGCTTCTACTTTACTGGTGATTTACTTACTTCCGAAAGGCGGGCAGTTCAAATATGATTTTCAGAAAGGAAAACCCTGGCAATACGAAAATTTATATGCTCCATTTAGCTTCACCATTAAGAAAAGTGAGGAGGCCCTCGCAAATGAAAAGGCAGAGATACAAAAGAACGCTATCCCTTATTTTGATTTTGATGCGGGTAGTGTGGAGCAATCCAAAAACAAATTTCAGCAATTACTCAACGAATCCTATGTAGATTCCCTCTATAGCACAAGAAAACAAACGCTGCTTAATTTGGGTAACAACATCATTGATAAGATGCATTTATACGGTGTAACTGCCGAGATACATGCTTATTCACAGGATCAACTTGTTTATTTGAAAAAGGGCAACGAAGTAGAAGAGATCCCATATCGCCAGATCGTAAAACAGGATGATCTGGATGAAAAAGTGCTGGAATTGATTAAGGCGGGTACCAATTCGGAGAATGTATGGAATTATATGGAGATTCTTTTGAAACGATCCATGGTGCCAAGTGTGACCTTTAATCAGCAACTTACCGATTCGGCTATAGAAGCTGAAATCGAAAGTCTTAACCCCAATAGAGGAATCATAGAAAAAGGAGGCCGGATCATTGCCAAAGGAGAAGTTGTTGAGGGAGATACTTTTCAGATCCTTAATTCACTAAAAGATGAGTATAAATCGCAGGTATGGAGTAAATCTAATCTCGTATGGCTGCTGGTAGGCTACGCAATGCTGGTATCCCTCGTCTTTTTAATGTTGTTTTTATTTCTGAAAAAATACAGAGAGGACATCTATTCTAACAATACCAAGGTCACCTTTATATTTTTCAATATTGTGTTAATGGTGTTTCTCACCACTTTTATCGTTAAACTCGATGCTGCTTATGTTTATGTGGTTCCCTTGTGCGTTCTTCCACTCATTCTGAAAGCATTTTTCGATCCAAGACTGGGCCTATTTGTGCATGTTCTTACTTTATTATTACTAGGATTTATAGTGCCCAATAGCTTTGAGTACCTGTTTTTGCAAATTATTGCGGGAATTGTAACCATACTTACCGTTTCCGAACTATACCGAAGAGCCAATCTTTTTATCTCGGTGGCACAAATAACCTTCATTTACATAATAGGGTACTTCGCTTTTTTTATCATTCAGGAAGGAAATATACAGACCTTACAGTGGGAGACCTTTGGTTATTTCATCTTGTGTGGCCTGGCCACGTTGTTCGCTCACCCATTAATATACTTTTATGAAAAGTTATTCGGATTAGTATCTGATGTATCTTTACTTGAATTAAGTGACACTAATAGCAAGTTGCTCAAAGAGTTATCAAACAAAGCACCGGGTACTTTTCACCACTCACTCAATGTTGCGAACCTTTCCGAAGCCGCTGCTAATGAGATAGGTGCCAATGCCATGCTGGTAAGAGTAGGGGCCTTATATCATGATATTGGAAAGATGCAGAATCCTACATACTTTACAGAAAATCAACTCAACGCTGTAAATACTCACAACGAGTTAGCCCCAAAAGAAAGTGCAAAGATCATCATAGAGCATGTGATCAAGGGAATTGAAATTGCCAGAAAGAATAATCTGCCAGATAGAATTATCGATTTTATTCGTACTCATCATGGAACTAATCTCGTGTATTACTTTTATAAGAAAGAGAAAGAATTGAATGGTGAGGCCAATATAGAGGATTTCATGTATCCCGGACCCATACCATTTTCCAGAGAAACTGCTATACTCATGATGGCAGACAGTGTAGAGGCGGCGAGTAAAAGCCTTAAAGACCCTACATCTTCCAAGATCGACGCCTTTGTGGAAAAAATAGTCAATGCTCAAATGGATAATGGGCAATTTCTAAATGCCCACATTACTTTCAAGGAAATTCAGACAATAAAAAAGGTTCTGAAAAAGAAGCTAAATAATATCTACCATCTTCGGGTGGAGTACCCGGAATAATTAAATCCTCATTATGATAAAGATCGCATATCAACCGGCCGGCCAATTTGAAAGTACGAGGTTTGAGAAAATTCATAATGTCGAATTTCCGCATTATAGCGAAGCCTCTATCGCTGTTGCAAACGAAATTGCAAATCTCATTAAGGAAAAGGAGAAGAAGAGAGAGCATTGCGTCCTGGGACTCGCAACCGGCTCATCTCCAATAAAAGTATATGAGGAATTGGTAAGATTACACAAGGAGGAAGGCCTTAGCTTTCAACATGTAATCACTTTCAATTTGGACGAATATTATCCTATGGATAAGAACAACCTGCAAAGCTATAATCACTTTATGCAGGAACATTTATTCGAACATATAGACATCAAGGCTGAGAACATAAACATTCCTAATGGAGAACTGGCTTACGAAGATATTCATGACTTTTGCCTTGATTATGAAGAGAAGATAGCATCTTACGGTGGATTAGACTTGCAATTACTAGGGATAGGGCGTACGGGACATATTGGTTTCAATGAACCTGGTTCCCATTTTAATTCCGGTACACGGATAATAACCCTGGATCATATCACCAGGGTAGATGCATCAGATTCTTTTCATGGAATAGACAATGTTCCAAGAAGGGCGATCACCATGGGGATAGCATCTGTACGAAAAGCCAGACGAATTATTTTACTGGCCTGGGGACAGCATAAAGCAGAGATAATTAAACATACCATTGAAGGAGAAATTTCTTCTGAAGTACCAGCCACTTATTTACAAAGACATGAGAATACTACTTTCATACTCGACTATGAGGCAGGCTCACAACTTACACGTAATAAAACTCCTTGGTTAGTTGGCCCGTGTAATTGGACATCAGAATTGAAACGTAAAGCTATCGTATGGTTATGCGAAACAACTAATAAATCTATACTTCGACTTACAGACAAAGATTATAACAATCACGGAATGTCTGGATTATTGGTGGAGGAAGGATCGGCCTACGATCTTAACATCCAAATGTTCAATACGTTGCAACATACAATTACAGGATGGCCGGGAGGCAAACCTGATGCAGACGATAGTAAACGGCCGGAACGTGCTACACCGGCTTCCAAAAGGGTATTGATTTTTAGCCCGCACCCGGATGACGATGTAATTTCAATGGGGGGTACGCTAGACCGATTAATAGAGCAAGGTCATGACGTACATGTTGTATATCAAACATCAGGCAACATAGCAGTTTCAGACCAGGAAGCACTAAAATTTATTGAGATCGCCAATTTTCTGGAACCGGACTCAGGTTTAAAGATGGAACTTCTTAAAGAACTCAAAAATAAAAAAGATCATACCATCGATAGTATTGCACTAAGGCAACTAAAAGGAAATATTAGAAGAAGTGAATCCTACGCTGCTCTGCGATATTTGGGATTACCCGACAACAAAGTGCATTTTCTGGATTTACCTTTCTACGAAACGGGAAAGGTGAAAAAAAGCGGTTTAACCGATGTGGATATCGAATTAATGGTTGGGATAATTACTAAGATAAAACCACATCAGATATATGCTGCAGGAGATCTTGCCGATCCACACGGCACTCATAAAGTGTGCTTGGATGCATTATTTGAGGCCTTGAACAGGCTTCGATCTAAGTCCTTTATGCAACATTGTTGGGTATGGCTCTATAAAGGAGCATGGCACGAATGGGAATTGCACGAGATCGAGATGGCCGTACCTATGAGTCCGGACCAGGTGATCAAAAAAAGACACGCTATTTTCTTTCATCAGTCCCAGAAAGACAGAGTAATGTACCAGGGCGATGATAACAGGGAATTCTGGATGCGGGCCGAAGAACGAAATAAGAATACGGCGGCACTTTACAGGTTGGTCGGCATGGCCGATTATGCTGCTATGGAAGCTTTTGTTCGGTATAGGTTCTAATAGGGGGTAGGGACAAATTGGCTGAACTTGATGGCTATGCCTGTTATTTAACGGCAAACATCATTAAACACAACAGGATAACTCACTTCGTTCGTGATCCTGACAGCAATCTTATTCCGAAGGAACAGGATTACTCTCTTCGTTCGTGATCCTGACAGCAATCTTATTCAGAAGGAACAGGATTACTCTCTTCGTTCGTGATCCTAACAGCGATCTTATTCCGACTGAACAGGATTACTCTCTTCGTTCGTGATCCTGACAGCGCTCCGCGCTGAAAACCAACAAAAGAACCTCTTCGCTTTATTCCAAAAAGAAAGCGAGCTTCCTTTTTGGAAACTCGCTCGATGTTCACCTTTTTGTTGGTTTATTCGTGATCGCGACAGGATTCGAACCTGTGACCGTCTGCTTAGAAGGCAGATGCTCTATCCAACTGAGCTACGCGACCCTATAGCATGTCTTGTCTTAGACGGCTGCAAATTTAGATAAATAATGCGTTATACCAAAAGTAAAGCAAACATTTGAGATGAATAAATGGTTGTAAAGAGAAGTTCAATCGTAATGACTGTTTTTCAACAAATTTATTTTCTATTCTTTCATCTCTTTGATATCCACCACACACCTAAAACCCACGTGATTCATCGCTGCATCCATTTCGAGGGGCATACGTGCTGAAACCCTGTAACTGGCACAATAACTGTCATTACATAAAAACGACCCGCCTTTAATTACACTATGTAGGGTAAATGTTCCATCGCCAAAAGAATCCTTATCAGCTCCGGATGGATTATTAAGGGTGTCTGAAACCGTTAAGGTTTTATAATAATTTGCATCATACCAATCGGCTGTTATCTCCCATACATTACCAGCCATATCGTAAAGGCCGTACCCATTACTTACAAAACTTCCTACGGGAGCGGTAGCCTTATAAGTATCCTTTAATGTATTTGTGTACGGGAAAACCCCTTGAAAGAAATTTGCTTTATAAGGAGCATCGTTCACATCGCAATCTCCCCAGGGATATACGGGGTCTTGCAAGCCGCCGCGAGCAGCCCATTCCCATTCGGCCTCTGTTGGCAATCTTTTTCCTGCCCACCTGGCATAAGCCCTAGCATCTTCCAAAGCAATATGAACCACCGGATGATCATCTTTGCCTTCTATGGTGCTTTCCGGCCCTTCCGGATGTCTCCAATTAGCGAAGTTGGTCCATGACCACCATTGGGAAATATCATTGCGCTGTGTAATATTTCTATTTGGCGTAAAAACAAGCGAACCCGGCTGTAGTAAGTCATCGGAAGGCTTCGGTGTTCCTATCGGAACATGTTTTTTTAACTCTTCCCAATCAACCGGTCGCTCGGCAATAGTTTTATACCCTGTTGCTTCCACAAATCTTTTAAAGTCGGCGTTTGTAACCTCATAGGTATCCATATAGAACCCATCCACACTTACCGGGTGTTTGGGATATTCCCTATCCAGTGCCAGCTCTCCAACTGCGCCCATCATAAACACTCCTCCGGGTACTAATCTCATCCCTTCGATTCGTTTATTAAACGTTGTATCCTTTCTAAGCTTAGAGTCGTAAATGGCGATGGTATCCCTAATTCTTTTTATATGATCGGGAATCTTTCCGTCTACATAACATAAGAAATTTGCCCCTACCAGTGTAGAATCGGCATCTTTTTCAGAATCCTTAGAGGCTTCGTTGCAATTGCAGAATACAATAAACAACAGCAAATAAAGAAAGTAGGTTTTCATGAAATTAAATTGACTGTTGCAATGTAATAATTTACTCAACACCTCACCTTTAGATACGCAGTACAGACCAAAAAGTAATATAATCACCGTTAATAAGAACTATTTCCAAAACAGGGAAGCTTCGCTTCACCTCCCTGTGTCACCCTGAACTTGATTCAGGGTCTATTTCATTCCCAGGATTACGCTCGTACCTCGCGTGATCCTGATTGGGGGAATGTTGCTCAATGAAAGTCGGGGAAGCTTCGCTTCCCTTACTTTTTT
>ENA-OWNT01000509-OWNT01000509.1-seawater-metagenome-genome-assembly--contig:-NODE-509-length-86901-cov-9.800735_pt1 | contig 86901 bp, 86 predicted proteins | sample MGYA00238136_ERZ651165 | MGnify/ENA primary metagenome ERZ651165 (study PRJEB26861, sample SAMN08777766) | seawater metagenome | isolation source: coastal seawater | place: USA: Florida | collected...
CGGCCCGCGCCAAATCCCTCGATCTCGGGGCAAACCTGCTCCGGCAGAATGCTTCAATCTAACCCTGAAAGGCTCTAGGCGAAATCGCAGGAGACCGTGCCGAACGGGCCGAAATCCGCATGGATGCGGCTACCCGACGGGCATTCGACCGGGCGGATGAAGGATCCCGACAGGATCACCTGCCCGGCCTCGATCTTCTGGCCGTAGATCGCCATGCGCTTCGCCAGCCAGACGATCCCGGTCACCGGGTCGTTGAGCACACCGGCGCCAAGGCCGGTTTCCTCTACCTCGCCGTTGCGGGAGACGATGGCGCCGATCCAGCGCAGGTCGAAGGCGTCGATGGCGTGCCGTTCCTTGCCGAGGACGATGCCGGCATTGGCGGCGTTGTCGGAGATCGTGTCGCCGATCTTGCGGGTCTGGCCGGTCTCCGGGTCGGTGCGGAGGATGCGGGTGTCGAGGATTTCGAGCGACGGGGCCACGTAATCCGTCGCGGCGACGACATCTTCGCGGGTGACGTCCTCGCCGGCGAGCGGGGCCTTCATGACGAAGGCGATTTCCGCCTCGATGCGGGGCTGGATGAAACGTCCGGCCGGGACGGTCGCGCCGTTCTCGAACGCCATGTCGTCGAGGAGGACGCCGCTGTCGGGAATGTCGATATTGAGCGCTGATTGCATGGCTTTCGAGGTCAGGCCGATCTTCCAACCGATGACCTTGCGGCCGGTGGCAAGCTTGCGGCGGACAAGCGCTGACTGGACGGCATAGGCGTCGTCCAGCGTCATGCCGGGATGACGGATGGTCAGAAGGCCGATCTGGCTGCGGTTCCCGTCGGCGGAAAACAGCTCTTCCGCGGCGCGCTCGATTTCGGTTTCGGTGAGTGTCATTTCTCGTCCGCCACGCCGTTCTTCAGGATGCCGATGCCTTCCGCCTCAACCTCGATCTCGTCGCCTGGTTTCAGATATATCGGCGGGTCGAAGCGGGCGCCGGCCCCGGTGGGGGTGCCGGTGACGATGATGTCGCCGGGCACGAGCGTCGTGAAGGTCGAGATATAGGCGATCTGCCGGGCGACGGGGAACATCATGCGGCCGGTGCGGTCGTCCTGCCGGGTCTCGCCATTGACGCGGGTCGCCAGGTGGACATCGGTGATCTGCGCATGATCGCGGAACGGCACCAGCCACGGACCCATCGCGCCGGAGGCATCGAAGTTCTTGCCCTGGGTGACGTTGAACTTCGCGTGGCGCACCCAGTCACGCAGCGTGCCCTCGTTGCATAGCGTCAGCGCGGCGATGTGATCGAGCGCTTCGGCGTCCGGAATATGCCGGCCGCCCTTGCCGATCACCACCGCGATCTCGCCTTCATAGTCCAGCTTGTCCGAGACTTCGGGCCGGATCAGCGGTTGGCCGTGGCCGGTGAAGGATCGCGGGAACCGGACGAAGAGCGACATGTTGGCCGGGGCTTCCTGTCCGTCCTTGTATTCGGCGTTGCGGTCCGGGAAATTGACGCCGACGCAGATGATCTTCTCGGGCGCGGGGATCGGGATCTCCCACTGGAAGCTGCCGTCGGGATGGGTGATCGCGTGGCCGGCGGCGGCTTCGACGAGTTGCTCCAGCGCGCCGGCCTCGATCACCTCGCGCAGCGTCGGCCATTGCGGGAAATCGGGCGACAGGGCGATCACGCCGCCATCGGCGACTGCTCCGTAGAATGTCTCGCCATTGGCTGAAAAGGTTGCAATGCGGTCAGGCACTCGGCGTCTCCATGGTGCGGGCAATTTCGACGATGACATCGCCGGCGGTCTTCACGTCATCTTCGGTGGCGCTGAAGGCGCCCGCCGTGAAACGGATAACCAGGTCACCGTCGACACGGGTCTGGGTGAGGTAGATACGGCCGTCATTGTTGATGGCCGTCACCAAGGCGAGATTGAGGGCGTCCGCGTCCACGCCGTCCCGCCGATAGCGGAAGGAAAACAGCGACAGGACAGGATCGGTGACGATCTCGAAACCGGGTTCGGCCCGGAGCCGTTCGGCGAGAGCCCCTGACCATTTCACGTGATTGCGGATCATCTCGCGCAAGCCGTCGAGGCCATAGGCGCGGATCAGGAACCAGATCTTCAGGGCCCGGAAGCGGCGGCCAAGCGGGATCGACCATTCCGAATAGTTGATGATGCCTTCGGCGCCGTGCGTCTTGAGGTATTCAGGCTGGATCGCAAGCGTGCGGACCAGATCGTCGGGCGAGCGGATGAAGTGCGCCGAGCAGTCGAACTGCGCGCCGAGCCATTTGTGCGGGTTGAAGACGACGGAGTCCGCCTCCTCCACGCCCGTCCAGTAGTGGCGGAATTCCGGGCAGATCATGGCCGCACCGGCCCAGGCGGCATCGACATGGACATAGAGCCCGTGTTCGCGCGCGACCGGCATCACCGCCGTCAGGTCGTCCATCGCGCCGACACCGGTGCCGCCGATGCAGGCTATGACGCCGGCGGGCTTGTATCCGGCAGCGATATCCTCGCGGATGGCGGCCTCGAGCGCGGCGGCGTCCATGCCGCGGTTTTCACCGATGACCGGAATGCGGCGGAGATTTTCTTCGCCGATGCCGGCGATCCAGATGGCGCGGTCGATGGAGGTGTGGACTTCGCGCGAGCAATAGATGCGAAGTGGCGTCTGGCCGGCTAAACCCGCCTTGTTGCCGTCCCAGGAAAGCGCCTTTTCGCGCATGGTCAGCACGGCGGCGAGCGTCGCCGAGGAGGCTGAATCCTGGATTACGCCGGCGAAGCCTTCGGGCAGGCCGACCGACTGGCGCAGCCAGTCGAGCATCACCGTTTCCATCTCGGTCGCGGCCGGCGAGGTCTGCCACAGCATGCATTGCGGCGCGATGGTGGAGACCAGATATTCCGCCAGGACGGAGGCGGGCGCGGCATTGGCCGGGAAATACGCGAAGAAACGCGGGTGCTGCCAATGGGTGATGCCGGGCATCACGATGGTCTCGAAATCCGCGAAGATCGCGTCCATCGGCTCGGCGGCGTCGGGCGGCGAGGCGGGCAGGGCGGCGGCGACCTCGCCGGGCTTCGTCTGCGCACGCACCGGCCGGTCCCGCAGGCCGTCATGATAGGTGACGGCCCAGTCGGAGACCTTGCGGCCCCATTCGGCGAAATCGCTCCAGCGCATACTAACTCCTAGGGTGCGACGATGGGCTGGGCTGCAAGGCTTGGCGCGACGACCTCGGTCCCCTCGAACAGGCTGCCTTCCTCGAACCATGAACGCGGCGCGGCCGCGCCCCACAGCGTCTGGCGCTGCGGGTCCTTCAGGTCCCACTTGATCGGCTCGAGGTCCGGATCGACGGTCTGGTAGTCGGAGCAGTAGATCTCGATGCGGTGGCCGTCGGGGTCGCGGATATAGAGGAAGAAGGCGTTCGAGATGCCGTGCCGGCCGGGGCCGCGCTCGATGCTGGAAACCCAGCCCGTCGTCGCCATCAGGTCGAGCAGGTCGATGATGTTGAGCGGGGTCGGCACCCAGAAGGCGGTGTGGTGCAGGCGGGGGCCGCGGCCGTTGGTAAAGGCGATATCGTGGACGCCGCCCTTGCGGTGCGTCCAGGCGGCCCAGAGACGGCCGGTCTCTTCGTCCTCGGTATATTCGGTCACCCGGAAACCGAGCTCGTTATAGAAGGCGACGGATTCATCGACATTCGGCGTGAAGCAGTTGAAGTGGTCGATGCGCAGCGGCTTCACGCCCCTGTACAGCTTGTATTGCTGGTGGATTGGCGGCAGGCGATCCATGCGGGAGTAGAATTCCAGCGGGATGCCGTGCGGATCTCGGGTGCGGAAGGTGCGCGACTGGTAGGGGCGCTCGACCCATTCGACCGGCAGGCCCTTGCCCCTGAAGAAGTGTTCCGCCTTGTCGAGGTCCTCCTCGTCGAAAACCTTGAAGCCGAGGTCGCGTGCGGCGGCGGTCTCGCATTTGCGCAGCACGATGCAGTGATGGCCGCGTTCCTCCATGGCGCGCAGATAGATCACGTCGGATGTCTCGTCGGTGACCTGCAGGCCGAGCGTGTCGACATAGAAGGCGCGGCTCCTTGCGAGATCGGTCACCGCCAGCTCCACATGGGACAGGCGAACGATATTGAAGGGCGGGTAAAGGACGGGTGCGGGTATCGGCATTTTGTTTTCTCAGGTGACGGGGAAAATCACGTTAACCTGGCCGGTGCCAGAACTCGGGAAGTACTCGGTGACGATTTCGCATTTGCCCGCATAGGCGTCCCAGCCGAGCGCGCCATAAAGCATGGCGGTGTCGTGCATCGAGCCTTCGCCGGAGCAATGGTTGGCGTAGTCGCCAAGCATTTTCAGGAAAGTGGCGTGATCGCCGCGCTTCCACATCTCCAGAACCATCAGATCGACCTGGCGGTTGAACTCGGACGAGATGGTGAATGTGCCGTTGTTCGGCGCATAGTCCTTGTTCGACCAGATCTTGTGGGACAGCGAGCCGGAGGCAAGCAGCAGCACTTTCGAGTCCGAGGCGTCGACCGCGGCGCGGACCGCCTCGCCGACCACGCGGCTCTCGTCGTGATCGTGAACGGTGCAGAAGGCCGCCACGGAAACAACCTTCATGTCGTGCTCGCGGCTCATGAAATGCATCGGGACCAGCGTGCCGTATTCGAGGTCGAGCGAGTCGAGGTGGTGGGCGAGCGTGTAGACGCCGAGGTCGGTGGCTTTCTCGGCGATGGCGTCGCCGAGTTCCGGATTGCCCCGGTGGTCATAGGGCATGTCGCGGATGAATTGCGGGAATTCGCTCGAGGTCAGCAAGCCCTTGAAGCGGCTGTTCGCATTGATGTGGAAGCCGGCATTGACGAGCCAGTGGGTATCGCAGATCACCACGGTATCCGCGCCGAGCGCCTTGGCGCGGCGGGCGATTTCCAGATGGCCGTCGATGGCCGGCTGGCGCTTGCCCTTGATCGGGCCTTCCTGCTCCGACATCTGCAGCGTCGGCACATGCGTGACCTTGGCGGCCAGTACGATCTCACCCATTGTCTCTACCTCCTCCTCGTCACGCCGCTGCGTGCGTCATCGCTTACCAATAAGATTATTTGCCAAGCTGCGGAATGTGATGCTGACCGGTGGCGAAGCCGACATGCTTCTGCTCCATGTAGAACTCGAAGGACCAGTCGCCGCCGTCGCGCCCGATGCCGCTGGCCTTGACGCCGCCGAACGGCGTCGGAAGGTGGCGGACATTTTCCGAATTCACCCAGATCATGCCTGCTTCAAGCTTGCTGGTGAAGCGCAGCGCACGGGTCAGGTCATTGGTCCAGACATAGCCTGTCAACCCGTATTGCACGCTGTTGGCGATCTCCAGCGCCTCGTCCTCGTCCTTGAAGGTGATGGCGGTCAGCACCGGTCCGAAGATCTCTTCCTGGGCTATACGCATCGAAGGCTTCGCCCCCGTGAACAGCGTCGGCTTGACGAAATGGCCGTTGCCTTCGACCGCTTCGCCGCCTGCGGCGATGGTCGCGCCATCGGCCTTTGCGATATCGAAATAGGACGTCACCTTGTCGAGATGGGTCTTGTGGATCAGCGGGCCAATCTCGGTCGACGGATCGAGCGGATGGCCGACCTTGATGCGGTTGACGCGTTCGACCAGCTTATTCTGGAACTCGTCGGCTATGCTCTCCTGCACGAGCAGGCGCGAGGAGGAGGTGCAGCGCTCGCCATTGAGCGAATAGATCATGAAGATGGCCGCATCGAGTGCGCGGTCGAGATCGGCGTCGTCGAAGACGATGACCGGATTCTTGCCGCCCAGCTCGAAATGGACGCGCTTCAGCGTGTCGGCGCCTTGTTTCATGATCATCGAGCCGGTTTTCGACTCGCCGACAAAGGCGATTGCCTTGATGTCGGGATGTTCCGTGAGCGCCTTGCCGGCATCCTCGCCGAAGCCGTTGACGAGGTTCCAGACGCCCGGCGGCAGGCCGGCCTCCTCGGCGATGTCCATCAGGATACGGGCGGTCACCGGCGAGAATTCCGCGGGCTTGTGAACAACCGTGCAGCCGGCGGCGAGCGCCGGGGCGATCTTCCAGGTCGACAGCATGAAGGGCGTATTCCACGGCGTGATGACGCCGACCGGGCCAATCGGCACGCGGGTGGTGACATTCATCAGCGTTGCGGACGGCAAAACCTGGCCGTCGCGCGCCGAAGGCGCCTTGTCGGCGAAGAACCGGAAATTCTCCGCGCCGCGCAGCGCCGCCTTGGACATGAAGCGATGCGCCTGGCCGGTATCCCAGCACTCAGCGAGAGCGATCTCGTCGGCGCGGGCGACAATGCGGTCGGCGATATTGTGCAGGATCTTCTTGCGGTTCGCCGGGTCGATATCGCGCCAGGCGGGGAAGGCTTCCTTCGCGGCCCGGGCCGCGGCGTCGACATCCTCCGCGCCGCTCTTTGCGACCTTGCAGATGAAGCTCTCGTCGACGGGCGAGTGATTGTCGAATGTCGCACCCGACATGGCGGGGCGGGCTTCGTCCCCGATCTGGTTCTGGATCCCGTGTTCGCGGACATGGGTGAGATAGGTCTCGAGCTTTTCGAGGTTCTGTTGAAGCGTGGTCAAGGGATCAGCCTTCCTTCAAGAAATCGCGTATCGTGTTCAGCTTCGGGCTGAGTTCCGGATCGATGTCGCGCATCTCCATCGACAGCGCGAAGGGATGCGTCGTCATGATCGGCTGGAGGAATTCCCGCGCCGCGGCGAAGAGCGCTTCCGTCGCCATCTTCTTCGCCTCGAAAGTCCGGCCGCCACGCAGCCGGATCGAGATGTCGATGTAGCCATGGCGAGGGTCGCCATCGGCGATGGCGACATGATCGGCCTTGAAGGCGCGGACGCGGATCCCGGCCATCGGGAACACGCCGGTTTCGATGCCGGTCTTGCGCAGCAACTCGCACAATGCCGCAATGTCGGTCGCCTGCTCCATATTGGCGGAATAGTCGATCATGATGTGCGGCATCGGCGCCTCCTCCTTTGCCCGATATAATTAACTTGTTAATCGAATTTGACGTGGGAGTCAAGCAGCGGATTGTCGGCGTCCGCATATTGCCTTGAGAGACTATGACGGGCAAAAGTCTTTCATGGCGAAACCCCGAAACATGCCCGGCTCTCCTATCGGCCACGCGACGGCGCGTTCGCTGCCGATCGCGCTTTTGCGCGCCCGCGAGAATGTGATGGGGCCCATCCGCGCGATGCTGGCGGATGCCGGCGTGACGGAACAGCAATGGCGGGTCCTGCGCGTGATCGACGAGCACGATGCGCTGGACCCGACGGAAATCGCCGAACGCTCCTGCCTGTTGCTGCCGAGCCTGACGCGCATCCTGCAGACGCTTGTCGACAAGGGCTATATCAACCGCATGCCGCATCCGACCGACGGCCGCCGGCTGCAGATCTCGATCACGCCGGAAGGCCGCGATTTCCTTGCCTCCAACATGGCCGAGAGCGAGCGCATCATGGCGGGGTTCCAGGAGCATCTGGGTAATGAGAAACTGGAAACCCTGCTCGATCTCCTGAACCAGCTCGACGACGTGAAGTTCTAGCGCGCCTTTCCGATGAATTGGAAAAATCGCCCGGTACTGTATATTCAGTGTCGGGTCTAAAAATATCCAGGAAACAGACATGGCCGGCCAGACCGAGACGGTGATCGAGGCGATCCTTGTCGCGATCGACAAGGGTGATATCGGCCCGGGAGAGGCGATCGACGAGCAGGCGCTGATCGCCAGGCACGGCGTGTCGCGCACGCCGGTGCGCGAGGCGATCATCCGCCTGGAGACGGCCGGGCTGGTGCAGCGGCATGCGCGCAAGGGCGCGGTGCTGTTCAAGCCGACGCTCGAGGAATTTCTCGGCATCCTCGAAGTGCATGCGCGTCTCGAGGCGCAGGCGGCGGGTCTCGCGGCGCGTCGCCTGACGCCGGAACGGGCGGGCGAACTGGAAGAGGTCGTAGCAGCCTGCGAGGCCCATGCCGCCGAGTTCGGTTCGAGCCGGCCAAACGACTATTACCAGCTCAATCTGCGTTTCCACGAAGTGATCGCGTGTGCCTCCGGAAATCCGTTCCTGATCGACATGGTCAAGATGAATGCACGCAAGCTGATGGCCTATTACCGCGCGCGTTACCGCTATCCCGGTTCGGTGGAGGCCTCGGCAAAGGAGCATCGCGCCATCGCCAAGCTGATCTCCGCGCACAGGCGCGAGGAGGCGGAAGCCGCGATGGAGACGCATTTCAACTACGACCGGGGAACGGTCATGGACCTGCTGGCCGCCGTGGGTTAGCCGGCAGGACTGGCGGTTGCCTGTTCGAAGAAGCGTGCGATCGTCTCGGCGAAACTCTCGTAATCGGCCTTGCTTGCCAGCGAAGCGCGCGCCGCGTCGATTACGTCCGCCGGGAGCTTGCCGGCATATTCCTCGACCAGCGCGGCGATGAAGCCCGGCCTCATCTCCGGATGGTTCTGGGTCGTGTAGACCTTTTCGCCAATTGCGAAGCCGCCGACAGGACAGGGCGCGGAGCCGATCAGCACCCGCGCGCCTTGCGGCAGCTCGGTCACCTGCTCGATATGGGCGCCATACTGCGCGAGTTCCGGTCCGAGCGGGGCCATCCAGGGAGCGGGATCGACGATATCGGATTTGATCAGGCCGAACACCCATCCTCCGGGGTTCGTCTCCACCGTGCCGCCGAGCGCCAGGGCAATGGCCTGGTGGCCGAAACAGGCCCCGAAAAGAGGGATCCCGGTGGCAACGATTTCGCGGATCAGTTCGAGCAGACGGACGATCCACGGCTCGCCATCATGCACGGATGCGGGGCTGCCGGTGATCATGACGCCGTCGAAGGACGACAGGTCTTCGGGGAAGGCGCCGTCCTTTACGGCGAAGACCTCGCAGCTCCAGTCCGGGCGCACCGCGTGGATCAGCGCGGCGAATTTCTCGCCGTCTTTCGGATGGGCTTGCGCGAAGGTGCTCTCATCCGTGTTCGTCATCAGGATGGCCAGCTGCATGGCGAGTCCGCAGATTCTTGTTTACATATTTATGAGCTCGCATAATATACACAAAACCGCAACCGGAAAGGATGCTTCATGACAGTCTGGGTTCCGACCGACGACGGCCATGCCGATCTCGCAAGTCATGACACCTTCACCGACGGGCCGCCCCACAACACCTTCGCGCGCATGCGAAAGGAGGATCCGCTGAGCTGGATCGATTGGGACGGCGGCAAGGGTTTCTGGGCCGTGACCCGGCACGAGGACATCCTCGCCATGAACGGCAATACGCAAGTGTTCTCGTCGGCGCGGGGCATCCGCATGGAGGACCAGTCCTACGAGGAATATCTGGCCCGGCGCACCTTCCAGGAGACCGACGCGCCGGAACACATGAAGACGCGCATCAAGGTCGCCAAGGCGTTTTCGAAGCCGGTGATCGCGGGCTTCGAAGAGGATATCCGCGTGTTGTGCGACGAGATCCTCGACGCGGCGCTGCCGCTCGGCACGTTCGACGCGACGAAGGAGATCGCGCGGCAATTGCCGATGCGCATGCTCGGGCGCATCATCGGCACGCCGGACGAGGATCTGCCGTGGCTGGTCGAGAAGGGCGATGCGCTGATCGCCAATACCGATCCGGATTTCACCGACCATGTCCTCGACAAGATGGACACGGACGAATTCCGGATGATGCCGTTCAACTCGCCGGCCGGAGCGGAGCTTTATGCCTATGCGAAAGACCTGATGGAGAAGAAGGCCGCCGCCGGCGATACGGATGGCGTGCTGCACTTGATCCTGCAGCCGGGACGCGACGGCGAGACGATCTCGGAGACCGAGTTCCGCAATTTCTTCTGCCTTCTGGTCGCCGCGGGCAACGACACGACGCGCTATTCCATCGCCGCAGGCATCCAGGCGCTATGTCACCAGCCGGAGCTGCTCGGCCAGATGCAGAGTGACGACACGGTCTGGGAGACCGCGCCGGACGAGATCATTCGCTGGGCGACGCCGGCGCTCTATTTCCGCCGCACGGCGACGCAGGATCACGAGATGCACGGCAAGACGATCCGCGAAGGCGACAAGGTGCTGCTCTGGTTCGCGTCCGGCAATCGCGACGAGACGGTGTTCGACGACCCGTTCCGGGTGAATCTCGGCCGCACGCCGAACCGGCACATGTCGTTCGGGCAGGGCGGGCCGCATGTCTGTCTCGGCATGTGGCTGGCGCGGCTCGAAGTGCGCGTGCTGTTCCAGGAACTGGCGCGGCGGATCACGTCGATCGAGCCGGCCGGGCCGCACAAATTCCTTCGCTCCAATTTCGTGGGTGGTATCAAGAGCCTGCCCGTTACCGTGGAAATGGCTTGAGGATCATCCGATGAGAACCAGACTGCGCGCCGTCTTTTGCGACCATCTGAGCATCGTGCGGGGCAAGTATCTGCCCGGTTCGAAGATCGGCGATGCGTCGACGCGTTTCTGCCGCTCGACCTTCGGCGTGCATTACGACCGCGACCTGCTCAATGCGCCGGGCGCGATGATGATGCAGGGCATGCCGGACATGGAGCTGAAATGGCGGCATGACGACATCCGCGAGTCGTGGGACGGGGATACGAAGATCGTCATCGGCGATCTCTATGACGACGCCGGGGAGCCGCTGGAGCTCTGCCCGCGCGGGGCGCTGAAGCGCGCCGTCGGCGACTGGCAGAAAAGAGGCCTGACACCGAAAGTCGGTATCGAACTGGAGGCCTACGCGCTGGTCGCCGACGAGAATGGCCGCCTGATGCCCTATGACAGCCCCGGCGGCGTGGTTTACGGCACGGGGCCTTTCGCCGATCCGCTGCGCTTCAACGACCGCATCTGGGAAGTCGCCGACGAACTGGGTTTCTCCATCGAGATGATCACGGCGGAATACGACTCGCCGCAATTCGAATACACGCTGACCTTCGACGATGCGGTCAAGGCGGTGGACGATATCGTGCTGTTCCGGCTCATGGCGCGGGAGATCGCGCTGGAATACGGGGTTATCCTGTCCTTCATGCCGAAACCGATCGCCGAATGCGGCGGGTCGGGCATGCATATCAATTTCTCCTTCGTCGACGAGACCGGCGGCAACGCCTTGTCGACCGGCGAGAAGGGCGGGCCGGATCACATGAACGACCTGGCGCGGGGCTGTGTCGCCGGGTTGATGCACCATCACAAGGGGCTGGCCGGGCTGATCGCGCCGACGGCGAATTCCTATCAGCGGCTGCAGCCCGGATCGCTGTCCGGCTTCTGGCGCAACTGGGGCGGCGACCACCGCAACGTGACGATGCGCGTTTCCGCCGAGGGCGGCCCGAAGGCGCGGCTCGAGCATCGCACAGCAGACGCCTCCGCCAACCCCTACACGGCGGTTGCCGCGGTTTTGCAGGCGGCGCGGCTCGGCCTGGAAAACGGCTATACGCTGCCGCCGATGGAGACCGGCGACGGTTTCGACAATACGGACGCGAAGGAAGGCACGGCCATAGACCTGAAGGGCGCGACCGCGGACCTGAAGGCGGATACCGTCCTGGCCGAGGCGGTTGGGGCGGGCCTCGTCGCCAACCACGTCTTCATGAAGGAAAAGGAAGTCAAGAAAACGCGCGACCTCGAAGGCGACGCGCTGCGCGATTTCTACGTCTATTTCGTATGAGGCAGTAGCAATGAAGGTTACCTGGAAGCTGGCCGACGGCCGCGAGATTACCGGCGAGGTGGCGAACGGCCTCAACATGATGGAGGCCGCCGTCGCCAACAATGTGCCGCATGTCATCGGCGAATGCGGCGGCAATCTTTCCTGCGCCACATGCCATGTCTATGTCGATGAAGCCTGGCGGGAAGCGACCGGCGAAGTCGGCGACTTCGAGGACGACATGCTAGACGTCGCGGAGGCGGAGCGCTTGCCGGAGAGCCGACTGTCCTGCCAGATCACCGCGTCGCCGGAGCTCGACGGTTTGGTGCTGATCGTTCCGGAACCCTGAGGGGCGCCCCGTCAGCCTTTGCGCTCTTCGTCCATCTGCGCGAGAAGCTCATCCGATTTCATGACCTCGGCATACTCGCTGCCGAGTATCGCCAGCGTCAGTTCCTGCACCGTTGCCGCGTCCCATGTCTTGCCGTCCGGGGCCCGCACCGGGACGGCGGTGGTGGCGTCCGACAGCAGGATGATGCGGTAGCCGAGCGCCTTGCCGGCGCGCACAGTGGCATCCATGCTGTTGTGGATGACCACGCCGGTCAGGACCAGCCGGTCGGTGCCCATGTCTTTCAGGACAGCGTCGAGCTCCGTGGCGATAAAGGCGCAATTCTGCTCCTTGGCAATCACCGGTTCGCCGGCGATCGGCGCAACCTCGCGCTTGATGGCGTTCCACGGGCCGTGCGTGTGGTAACTCGACGTCGGTGTCGGTTCGTCATGCTTGACGTGAATCACCGGCCAGCCCTTTTCGCGCCAATGCGCCAGGAGGCGCTGGATCACCGCGAGATAGCCGGGATTGTTCTTGCCGTCCCAGACCGGCTGGTCGATGGCGTCCTGGACGTCGAGGATGATCAGGGGAAGCGGGTTCGGTTTCGCGGTCACGGCAGTCTATCGATCCTCACCGGCAGCGAACCCGCCGGCGCTTTCGCGTCAGAGTGTGGTCGATCCCCTGCGGATTCGCAATCGGGATGCCGACCTGCGGGTGTGGCCTAGGCCGCCGCCAGTCCCGCATCCAGCGCGTCGACGATCTGCTGCACGTCGTCCGCAGTGAGGATCAGCGGCGGCGACATGATGATGTTCGGGCCGGAGACGCGGACCATGACGCCGGCGTCGTAGGTCGCCTCGAAGATCCTGCCGATGGTCGCCTTGTCGATCGGCGTCTTGGCGTCGCGGTCGGAGACCAGTTCCAGCGCGCACATCAGGCCATGGCCGCCGCGCACGTCGCCGATCAGCTCGTGCTTTTCGGCGAGGCCCTTCAGGCCGGCATAAAGCTCCGCGCCACGCGCGCCGGCATTGCCGGCGACGTTCAGCCTCTCGGTTTCCTTCAGGCAGGCAATCGCCGCCGCCGCGCCGACCGGGTGGCCGGAATAGGTGTAGCCGTGGCCGATCGCCGCGCGGCCGGTCTCGTCTTTCTCGAAGACCTCGGCGACCTTGTCGGAAATCATCACGGCGCCGAAGGGGAAGTAGCCATTGGTGATCGCCTTGGCGGTGGACATCATGTCCGGCTGGACGCCCCACAGCCGAGAGCCGGACCATGCGCCGGTGCGGCCGAAGGCGGTGATCACCTCGTCGGCGATCAGCAGGATGCCGTGCTTGTCGCAGATCTTGCGGACCATCGGCATGAAGCTCTCATGCGGCGGGATGACGCCGCCCGCGCCGAGCACCGGCTCCATGATGAGCGCGGCAATCGTACTTGCGCCCTGGAAAGCGATTTCGTCTTCGAGCGCTGAGGCGCAGAGCTGCGCGAGCTTCGCCGGGTCGGTCTCGTTGAACGGGTTGCGGTAGGTGTAGGGCGCGGGAATATGGTAGCAACCCGGCAGAAGAGGCTCGTACTGGGTGCGGAAATTGGCGTTGCCATTGACGCTGGCGCCGCCGAAATGGGTGCCGTGATAGCCCTTCTTCAGGCTCAGATATTTCACGCGGCCCGGCTCGCCGCGCACCTTGTGATACTGGCGGGCGAGGCGCAGGGCCGTTTCGACGCTGTCCGAACCGCCGGAGGTGAAGAAGGCGCGTGTCAGGCCGTCGGGGGCGAAGAATTCGCGCAGCATGAAGCTCAGTTCGATGGCCGCGTCGTTGGAGGTGCCGCGGAAGGTCGAGTAGTAGGGCAGCGCGTCGAGCTGGGCGGCAATCGCGTCCTTCACCGGCTTGCAGGAAAAGCCGAGATTGACGTTCCACAGGCCGCCGACGGCGTCGAGCGTCTGCTTGCCGTCGACATCGGTGATGCGTACGCCTTCGCCGCCGACGATGATCTTGGGCGGATTGGCGAGGCTGTCGGCGGGATGCGCCATCGGGTGCCACATGTGGCGGGCGTTGTTTTCCTTCAGAAAGTTGGAATCCTTCATGGCGTGCTCCCTTCGGCGATACCCAGCAAGTGCAGCGCGGCCGCGTAACTCTCGCGCGGCCGGCAGACATCGAAATGAACGGTGTTGAGCCCGACCGCCTTCGCGCCGTCTATGTTGCGCAGCTGGTCGTCGACGAAGACGCAATCCGCGGCGGACAGGCCGAGTTCGTCGAGGCAGGCGCTGTAGGCGCGGGGGTCGGGTTTCAGGATATTGGTGTAGGTCGCGTCGACGATGACGTCGAAATCGGCGAGGAAGGGCAGCTTGTCGCGGAAATCCGCGCCGTAGAAAAGGTCGAGTTCGTTCGACAGGATGGCGAGGCGGATTTTTGCCGCCTTCGCCGCCGTGATGGTCTCGCGGAATTCGGGCCGGATGACCGCGTCCGGGTCGCCGCCGCGCGCGGCGCGCACGAAGTCGGCCATCTTCGTCCAGTCCTTGCCGACCAGTGCGCCGACCTCGCGGGTGCGCTGCATCCAGTAGTCGCGTTCGGAGATGCGGTCGGCCTGCATGTCGCGCCAGAGCGGATCGTTCTCGGGGTCGAAGGGGCCGCGCCATGTGAGCGTGCCCGGGATGAGGCCGAGCGCCGCCTCCGACAGATCGTGCGTCTCGAACAGGGTGCGGGTGACGACGCCGCCGAAATCGAGGATCAGGGCCTGCGTCATGCCGCGGCCTGCGGAAAGCTGTCGGGTACGAAGCCGCCAATGGCGCGGGTCAGCTCCATTGCGCCGGTCAATACGGCATGTTTGATCACCGCCGCGCGATCGGGCGTGACGCGCGCGACCGGCGCCGCGACGGCGAGCGCGCCGATCGGCAGGCCGTTCGTGTCGAAGACCGGGGCGGCGTGGGAATGGACGTCGGCCTCGAAGCCGCCGACGGATTCGGCGATGCCCGTATCGCGGATCGGGGCAAGCAGGGCGCGAAGGGCGGCGGGGTCGGTCACTGTGTCCGGCGTGTGCTTCTTGAGCGGCAGGGCGAGGACGGACTCGACGAAGTCATCGGGCGAAAAGGCGAGCACGGCGAGACCGGACCCGGTGCCGTGCATCGAGAGGCGTTCCGCATCCTCCATCATCACGCGGGTGGCGTGGCGCGTCGAATAGGCGTGGGCGAGCGCATTGAGTTCGGTTCCGCGCAGGACGCTGACATGGGCTGTCTCATGGGTCTCGGCGGCGAGCCGGTCGAGGATGGCGCGCGACGCCGTGGTCATCGGAACGGCGGCTTCGCGCACTCTAGCGAGGCGCAGAATCTCCGGCCCGAGACGCCAACTCTTGTCCGCTCCGGTCTGTTCGACGAAGCCGCCGGCCTGCAATTCGGTCAGAAGCCGGTAAGCCGTCGCCTTGTTCACGCCGGCCAGCCGCGCAATTTCGCTCAACCCGATCTCGGTGCGGGACTGATTGAAATTCGTCAGCAAAGACAATGCTTTGGACACGGTTCCCATGGTGGGGCGTTCCTGTTCCCGGACGTGACGTGGCGGTGACGCGGTTGGGCCCGCGGTCGTTTTCCTAAAATTCATTGACAGAGGAAGAAAACGAATGTCAATCTATTTTAGAACCGTCGGTTCACTATTTGAACCTCTACCAGGGAGGCTGCTGTGTTCAAATCCACTCTTCTGAAAGGCGCTCTGGCCAGCGCCATGATCCTGATGGGAGGCGTCGCCTATGCGGAGTATCCCGAGAAGCCTGTGAATTTCATCGTGCCGTGGCCTCCGGGCGACCTCGAGGATGTGCTGACCCGCATGATCGCCGAGGATTTCCAGGCCGAGTATGACATACCCGCGGCGGTGGTGAATAAACCTGGCGGCGGCGGCGGCCCGTTCCCGGGCGCGATCGACGTGGCGACGTCGCCGGCCGACGGCTATACGATCGGCTCCTTCGTCATCGGCGTGCCGGTGGTCGGCCACCAGATCGACATTCCGGAGCTGACGCCGGAGAAGTTCGATCCGCTCGGCATCTTCCTCACCTATCCCTTCGTGATCGCCACCAGCGGCGACGCGCCCTATTCCTCGATGGAGGAACTGGCGGCCTATGCGAAGGAAAACGACGTCGCGCTCGGCCATTTCGGCGACGTGCTGACGCCGACGCAGGTGACCAAGGCCTATGCGAAGAATGCCGGTTTCGAATGGGGCTCCGACGCCGCTTTCGACGCGCTCGACTGCAACACGCTGGCTTCGGGTGACGCCGACGTCATCAACACCACGCTGCAGCTGATCCTGCCATGTCTCGGTAAGGTGAAGGTGCTGACGTCGATCACCGACGAGCGCATTCCGCTGGTGCCGGATGCGCCGACCATCGGCGAGCTCGATCCGTCGCTCAACATCGCGCTGTGGAACGGGCTCTTCGTCGTGAAGGACACGCCGCAGGACGTGCGCGACAAGATCATCGCCGTCGCCAAGAAGACCGTGATGAGCGATCGCGCCCAGGCGGTGGCCAAGGAGACCGGCGCGCTGATCTACTGGCAGGACGCCGACGAGAGCGCGGCGCGTATCGCCAAGGACATCGAGACGGTCGCCCATATCGGCGAGATCCTCGAGCAGTAAACTCCCCTGCGGGCCCGGATGATCCGGGCCCGTTTTGCATCATCATTCGAGACAGCGACTGTGCAGAGCGAACGCGAGCGCCGATTTCCGGGACCGAGGCGAGGGCAACTCCTCTTCGCCGTCGCTTTGCTTTTCTTCGCCGTGCTGCTGCTGTCGCAAACGCCCGGCCAGACGCGCTGGGTCGCCAAGACGGATTTCTTCGCCCAGCCCCGTTTCTGGCCGGCGGTCGGGCTGATCGCGATGGCCGCGTTCGGCGCGCTGCATCTATACCTGTTGCCGTGGCGGCGTTTGCGCCGCGACGACCGGGCCGAGGCGCGCAAATGGGCCGCGGTGGTCGAGTACGCCGCCTGGTTCATGGGCTACGTCTTCGCCGTGCCGGTGATCGGCTACCTGCCGTCGACGCTCGTCTTCGTGCCGCTGCTGGCGCGCCGTCTCGGCTATCGCAGCGGCCAGATGATGCTGGCGGCCGTCCTGTTCGGGCTGGCGACCGTGGTCGTGTTCAAGAGCTTCCTCTCGGTCAAAATTCCCGGCGGCATGATCTATGAATATCTGCCGGCCGCCATCCGCACTTTCTTCATCCTGAACTTCTGAAGGCGCCATGGACACGCTGCTGTCGAGTCTGGAAATTCTGGCGCGCTGGGACGTGATCCTGGCGCTCGTCGTCGGTTCCGTCGGCGGCGTCTTGATCGGCGCCATTCCGGGCGTCGGTCCGGCGGTGGCCATTGCGATCCTGCTGCCGGCGACCTTCTCGATGGACCCCATCGTCGGCCTGACCGTGCTGCTCGGCATCTATGGCTCGTCGATGTATGGCGGCGCGATCCCGGCGGTGCTGATCAACACGCCGGGCACGGCGGTCAATGCGCTGACCACCTATGACGGCTTTCCGATGACCGCGCGCGGCGAGCCGCGCCGGGCGCTGTCGCTCGCCTATTCCTCATCCTTCTTCGGCGGCATCTTCTCGGTCATCTGCCTGATGGCTTTCGCGCCGGTGCTGGCGAAGGTCGCGCCGATGTTCGGGTCGCGCGAGATCTTTCTCGCGGCGCTGCTCGGCATCATCCTCGTGATCGTGGCGCATCGCGGCCAGAGCCTGATCGCGGGCGCGCTGGCCGGGTTCGGCATCTTCATCCAGACGATCGGGCTGGAGCCGGTGAAATATTCCAAGCGCTTCACGTTCGACCAGGCGTTCCTGTCGAGCGGCATCGACCTGATCGTCGTCGTGCTCGGCCTGTTCGCGCTGAGCCAGGCCTTCCTGCTCCTGACCAGCGACGACGAGAAGATCCGCACGACAAAGCTGCGCGGCGGGCTGTTCCAGGGCTTCCGCGAACTGATGCGCCATCCGCGCGTCGCCGGCGTGTCGGCGTCCTTCGGCGTGGTGATGGGGATGATCCCGGGCGTCGGCGAATTCACGGCGCAGTTCCTGTCCTACACCTATGCGCAGAAGACCTCTAAGCGGCCGCAGGATTTCGGCCATGGATCGTCGGAGGGCCTGATCGCGGCCGAGACCTCGAACAATGCCGTGCCGGCGGCCGCCATGGTGCCGCTTCTGGCGCTCGGCATTCCCGGCGAGGCGCTGACGGCGATGATGCTCTCCGTCTTCTACGTCCACAATGTCGTTCCGGGACCGGGCCTGTTCCAGAACTCGATGGACTTCATCATGGCGCTCTACCTGGCGCTTCTGATCCTCAACGTGCTGGTCGTCGTCTTCCTGCTGGTCGCGACGCGGCCGCTGATCCAGGTCGTCAAGATCCCCAACCGGTTCCTCGGCCTGTGCGTGCTGACGCTGTCCTTCGTCGGCGTCTATTCGCTGCGCAATTCCGCGACCGACTGCATCATCGCCGCCGTGTTCGGCATCATCGGATACATTCTCAAGCGGCTCTCGCTGCCGATCGTGCCGATCATTCTCGGCATGGTGCTCGGCAATATCATGGAGGTGAAGCTGCGCGCCGGGATGGCGCGGGTGAAGGAGCCGTTCGATTTCATTGACCGGCCCGTGGCGATGATCCTGTTCCTCGCGATCATCGCCGTGCTCGCGATCCATTTCCGGCACGTGCTGCAGGACCGCAAATCGCTCAAGGAGGCCGAATGGCAGAGCAAGCACAGATCGACGCGCTTCGGCGCACTCCTGTTCCGCCGCAAGGGCTCCTTGTCGAGGGCGCGCGGCAGGAAGGTGAAGGCGCGCCACTCGACGTCATATCGCCGATCGACGGAACGCGACTGACCACGATCGCCGACGCGACACCCGCCGAGGTGGAGCGGGCGGTGGCGTCCGCGCGGGCGGCCTTCGAGGACCGGCGCTGGGCCGGGCAGCCGCCGGCCGCGCGCAAGAAGGTGATGCTCAAATGGGCGGAGCTGATCGAGCGCGAGGCGCTGGCGCTGACCGTGCTCGGCGTGCGCGACAACGGCACCGAGTTCGCAATGGCGTTCAAGGCCGAGGCCGGCTCGGCGGCCGGGACCATCCGCTACTACGCGGAGGCACTCGACAAGATCTATGGCGAGATCGCGCCGACGGCGGACACGCATCTCGGCATGATCCTGCGCGAGCCGGTGGGCGTGGTCGGGGCCATCGTGCCGTGGAACTTCCCGCTGATGATCGGGGCGTGGAAACTGGGACCGGCGATCGCCGCCGGAAACTCTGTGGTGCTGAAGCCGGCCGAGACCGCGTCTCTGACGCTGATCAGGATCGCCGAACTGGCGCTGGAAGCGGGCCTGCCGAAAGGGGTGCTCAATGTCGTCACCGGCCGGGGCGCGGTGGCCGGCGAGGCGCTGGCGCTTTCAATGGATGTCGACGTGCTGGTGTTCACCGGGTCCGGCCCGGTCGGGCGGCGGCTTCTCGAATATTCCGCGCAGTCGAACCTGAAGCGTGTCTATCTGGAGCTAGGCGGCAAATCGCCCTCGCTCGTCTTCGACGACGTGAAGGACATCGCGCAGGCCGCGAAAGTCACGGCGAACGGCATGTTCCGCAATTCGGGTCAGGTCTGCGTCGCCTGTTCGCGGCTGCTCGTGCAACGCGGCATCCATGACGAGTTCGTCGCGGAGCTGGCGAAGGCGGCGGGGGCGCTGACCGTCGGCGATCCGCTCGACATGGCGACGCATGTCGGCGCGATCAATTCGGAGCGGCAGTTGTTGCAGAGCCTCGGTTTCGTCGAGACGGCGACGAAAGAGGGCGGGTCCATCCACACCGGCGGCGGGCGCATCCTCGAGGAGACCGGCGGCTATTACATGGAGCCGACGATCGTGACGGATGTCGGCATCGGCGACACGCTGGCGCAGAAGGAAGTGTTCGGACCGGTGCTGGCGGTGTCAGCCTTCGACACGGAGGAGGAAGCCGTCGCGATGGCGAACGGCACCGAGTACGGATTGTCTTCCGGCGTCTGGACCAGCGATTTGTCGCGGGCGCACCGAATGATCCGTGCAGTGCGGGCAGGGGTTGTCCACGTGAACACCTATGGCGGCTCGGACATGACGGTGCCGCTCGGCGGCGTCAGGCAGTCGGGCAACGGGCATGACAAATCGCTGCACGCCTTCGACAAATATGTCGACCTGAAGACGGCGTGGATCCAACTCTGAGGGGGTGAGAATGACCGATAAGACCATCCTCGTCGTTGGCACCTACGACACCAAGAACGACGAATTGTCCTACATGGCCGAGTGCATCCGCGCCCAGGGCGGCGGGGTCGTGACGATGGATGTCAGCGTGCTCGGCGATCCCGCGGAGCCGGCCGATTGGTCCAAGCATGATGTCGCGGCCGAGGGCGGCAGCTCGATCGAGGCGGCCATCGACTCGGGCGACGAGAACCATGCCATGCAGATCATGGCGGCGGGCGCGGCGGCGCTGGCGGCGCGGCTTCACCGCGAGGGGACAATCGACGGCGTGATCGTGCTTGGCGGGACGATGGGAACGGACCTCGCGCTCGACGTCTGCGCCGCGCTGCCGCTCGGTGTGCCGAAATTCGTTGTCTCGACGGTCTCCTTCTCGCCGTTGCTGCCGGCGGAACGCCTCGCGCCGGACATCCAGATGATCCTGTGGGCGGGCGGGCTCTACGGTCTGAACTCGGTGTGCAAATCCTCGCTCAGCCAGGCGGCAGGCGCGGTGCTGGGCGCGGCGCGCGCGGTCGAGGCGCCGGTGCGCGACAGGCCGCTGATCGGCATGACCTCCTTCGGCAAGTCGGTACTGACCTACATGGTGACGCTGAAACCGGAACTGGAAAAGCGCGGCTACGAGGTGGCGGTGTTCCATGCGACCGGCATGGGCGGGCGGGCCTTCGAGGCGCTGGCCGCCGAAGGGGCCTTCGCGGCGGTGTTCGATTTCGCCACGCAGGAGGTCGGCAACCACATGATGGGCGGGCTTTCGGCCGGCAGCGACCGGCTGACCAATGCCGGCAAGGCCGGCATTCCGCAGCTTGTCGCGCCGGGCTGCATCGACCTGATCGATTTCGTCGGCTGGCAACCGCTGCCGGAGCGTTTCCGGGAGACGCCGTCGCATGCGCATAACCGGCTCTTGACCTCAATCGTGCTGGAGCCGGAGGAGCGCCGCGAGGTGGCGCGGGAATTGTGCGGCCACATGGCCGAGGCGACCGGACCGACGGTCTTCCTGCTGCCGAAAGGCGGCTGCCATGAATGGGACCGGCCGGGCGCGCCGCTAAATGACCCGGACGGGCTGGCGGCGTTCTGCGACGAGATGGAAAGTTCGTGCCCTGATGCCGTCGAGCTGAAGGCGCTTTCCTGCCACATCAACGACGCGGAGTTCTGCGAGACGGCGCTGGCGGTTTTCGATGGGTGGGTCGAGGCCGGAGTGGTGAGGAAGCCGGGGGGCTGATGGACGCGTCGGGCAATGGTGCCGTCATCCCCGGGCTCGCGCAGCGAGAACCGGGGATCCAGCGGCGATCAAGTCCTTGATCGCGGGAGACTGTCTTCCGATGTTGCCAAAATACAGAACGGTCACGGCTCTGGATTCCGGGTTCCGCTTCGCGGCCCCGGAATGACGGAGTTGAGAGAGTGCTTCCCTTGGCGCTCTATTCAGTCAGTTACTGCTTACGCCTTGCTCAGTTCCTTGGCGTGCAGCCAGTCGGCGTGCTGCGGCGCGCGCTTGGTTTTCGACCATTCTTCCAGCATGTCCCATTTGACCGCGGTGAGGCGTTCCAGCAGGGCGTCCTCTTCCGGGTCCGGGCAGGCGAGTTCGACGCGGTGGCCGTTCGGATCGAAGAAGTAGATCGAATGGAAGATCGAGTGGTCGGTGACGCCGAGCACCTCGACACCGTTCTTTTCCAGATGATCCTTGAATTCGAGCAGGGTGGGGCGGTCCTTCACCTTGAAGGCGATGTGCTGCACCCAGACCGGCGTGTTCGGATCGCGGCCCATCTCGGGCTTGGTCGGCAGTTCGAAGAAGGCCAGCACGTTGCCGTCGCCCGCGTCGAGAAAGACGTGCATGTAGGGGTCGGGCTCATGCGTCGACGGGACGTGGTTCTCGGCAATCGCCAGAACGAAGTCCATCTTGAGCATCTTGCCGTACCATTCCACGGTCTCTTTCGCGTCCTTGCAGCGGTAGGCGACGTGGTGGATCTTGTCGAGTTTCAGGGTCATGGCCGGTCCTCCTCTCAGTTCCGGGCTTGCGCGGCGTCGAGCGCCTCGGCGAGCGTTTCGCGGTCGCCGATATGGTTGGCCAGGATCAGGATGAGCCGGGCGTTGAGCGCGTCGCTCTCCTCCTTCGACAGGCCCTCGTGAATGGCGAGCAAATCGGCGTAGAAATCGTCGGGCGCGGCTATGTTGGGTTTCGTGTTGAGCTTTGCCATGGTCATGCCCTCCCGGTCGCGGTGCGGAGCGCGGCCTTGACCGCGGCCTCGTCATAGCTCGGCCAGCGCGCCGCGACATGTTGATCCGGCCTGAGCAGGTAAACGGCCGATTTCGCCCCGCCGAGATAGCGCGCGGCGAGGTCGCCGGTCGGATCGTCGGCGGCGGAAATGCGCAAGGCTTTCGCGGCGATGCCGCCATCCTCGACCGCGTCAGGAATCTCCGCATCAATGGCGAGCAGCTGGAACTGGCCGCCGAGCCGGTCGAGCAGGAAGTCCTTGCCGAGCGGCGCATCGGGACAGGGCGCGCCGGGCCGGGTGCGGGCCGGGGCATCGGTCAATTGGTCCGGGCCGTTGAGCGGCGAGCCGTCATAGACGCAGGGTACGGACAGCCGGCCGGAATTGACCAGCGGGCGGGCGAAGTCGAAGCGCTCGGACAGATCGAGCGCCGCGTCGCGGAAGATGCGGGAAATCTCCGATTTCGGCGTAATGAAGTCGGTCGAGCGCGACGAGTTCATGATGTTCTCGTCGGCGCCGTGGATGCGCTCGACATCGTAGCTTTCCAGCAGGCTGTCGGGCGCGAGGCCGTCCATGACCAGCTTCAGCTTCCAGCACAGATTGTCGGTGTCCTGCAGGCCGGAATTGGCGCCGCGCGCGCCGAAGGGCGAAACCTGGTGGGCCGCATCGCCGGCGAAGATCACATGGCCGTGGCGGAACTTTTCCATGCGCCGGCACTGGAAGGTGTAGATCGACACCCATTCGAGCTCGAACTTCACATCGTCGCCGAGCATCGCCTTCAGGCGCGGGATCACGTTTTCCGGCTGCTTTTCCTTTTCCTTGTCGATGTTCCAGCCGAGCTGGAGATCGATGCGCCAGACTCCGTCCGGCTGCTTGTGCAGCAGGGCCGACTGGCCGCGATTGAAGGGCGGGTCGAACCAGAACCAGCGCTCGGTCGGGAAGTCGGCTTCCATGACGACATCGGCGATCAGGAAGTTGTCCTCGAAGACGCGGCCGACGAAATCGAGCCCCATCATGGCGCGGACCGGGGAGGCGGCGCCATCGCAGGCGATCAGCCAGTCGCAATCCATCCGGTAAGGTCCGTCCGGCGTGTCGATGGACAGATTGACGCCGGTGTCCTTCTCCTTGACCGAGACGAGCTTGTTGCCGCCGCGCAGTTCGATCGGTTTGCCCTGGCGCTGCAATTCGAAGACGCGCTCGACCAGATAGAGCTCGAAATAATATTGCTGCAGATTGATGAAGGCCGGGCGCTTGTGGCCCTTCTCGGGCAGCAGGTTGAAGTCATAGACCTGCCGATCGTCGAAAAAGACCTTGCCGACATTCCAGACGACGCCCTTGTCGACCATCGGGTCGCCGCAGCCGAGCCGGTCGAGGATTTCCAGCGGTCGCTTGGCGAAGCAGATGGCGCGCGACCCCCAGGAGACCTTGTCGTTCTCGTCGAGAACGACCACCGGAATATCCATCTGGGCGAGGTCGATCGCAGCGGCCAGCCCGATCGGGCCGGCGCCGACGATGACGACGGGATGATGCGCCTTGGCGTCGGGCTTCTGATCAGGCGACTGCCTGTAGGGATAAAGCGGCGTCTCGAAAATCTTCTTGCCGCCGGTTTCGACCGTTTTGTCCAACATGCCTCATCCTCCCATGGTCTTGTGCCCGGTGGATAAACCGGGCCGTGGCTCAGCCCTGCAATGCGTCCCACATCTTGCGGTCGCGCTCGGCGGTCCAGACGCGGGGCGTGTCGATGTCGAGCGCCTCGTCATAGGCGCGCGCCACGTTGAAGGGCAGGCAGTGCTCGTAGATCGCGTAATCGGAGAATTTCGGATCGCACTCGGCGCGGCAGGCGTCCCATGCCTCCTTCAGCGAACCGCCGCGGACCGCGACCTTGGCCACCGGGTCATAGGTCGAGGTGACGAAATCGGTCGTCTTGTCGAGCGCTGCATTGACCATCTCCTTGCCGACGAGCGCGTCGCCGCGGCCCGGCGCGATGGCGTCGACATCGAAGGCGCGGATGTTCTCGATGGTTTCCGGCCAGTCGTTGAAATGGCCGTCGCCGCAATAGCAGGCGGAGTGGTACTCGACGATATCGCCCGTGAACATGACGTTTTCGTCGGGCACATGGATGACGATGTCGCCGGCGGTGTGGGCGCGGCCGAGGAACATCAGGTCGACGCGGCGCTTGCCGAGATAGACGCTCATGCGATCCGTGAAGGTCGTGGTCGGCCAGGTCAGCGGCGGGATCTTGGCGACGTCGTCATAGCCGGCGAACAGGCGCGGGAAGCGCATGAACTCGGACTCGCGGTCTTCCGCGCCGCGCTCGACCACCATCGAGCGGGCCTTCTCGCTCATGATGATGGTCGGGGCGTTGTAGGCGGCGGCGCCGAGCACGCGCACCGCGTGGTAATGGGTCAGCGACAGATGGGTGATCGGCTTGTCGGTGACGGAGCGGACCTTCTCGATGACCTTGTTGGCGAGCTCCGGCGTCGCCTGCGCCTCGACGATCATGACGCTGTCATCGCCGATAATGACGCCGGTGTTCGGATCGCCCTCGGCGGTGAAGGCCCAGAGGTCGCGGCCGATCTCGCTGAAGGAAATTTTCTTTTCGGCGAGATCGCCGGCGGAGGCGAATTGCTTGGCCATCAGGCGGCTCCTTCGTATTTTTCCACGGTCTGTTCGATGGCGCCGAAGATCGAGTGACCGTCGGCGTCCTTCATCTCGATGCGCACGGTATCGCCGAAATGCATGAAGGGCGTCTTGGCCGTGCCTTCGAGGATGGTCTCGATCATGCGCACTTCCGCGAGGCAGGAATAGCCGAGACCGCCGTCCGCAACGGGCTTGCCCGGGCTGCCGTCCGCGTCCTTGTTGGAGACGGTGCCGGAGCCGACGATGGCGCCCGCGCCGAGCGGGCGGGTCTTCGCGGCGTGGGCGACGATGTCCGGGAACTCGAACGTCATGTCGACCCCTGCATTGGCACGGCCGAGCGGCTTGCCGTTCAGGTCGACGCAGAGCGGCAGGCTGACCTTGCCGCCGTCCCAGGCGTCGCCCAGCTCGTCCGGCGTGACGGCGACCGGCGAAAAGGCGGAGGAGGGTTTCGACTGGAAGAAGCCGAAGCCCTTGGCGAGTTCGCCGGGGATCAGGCCGCGCAACGAGACGTCGTTGACCAGCATGACGAGCCGGATCGCGTCCTTCGCCTGCGCGGGCGTCGCGCCCATCGGCACGTCGCCGGTGATGACGGCGACCTCGCCCTCCATGTCGATGCCCCAGGCCTCGTCGGCCATGACGATCGGCGCGCGGGGCGCGAGGAAGGCGTCGGAGCCGCCCTGGTACATCAGCGGGTCGGTCCAGAAGCTTTCGGGCAGCTCGGCGCCGCGCGCCTTGCGCACCAGCTCGACGTGATTGACGTAGGCCGAGCCGTCCGCCCACTGATAGGCGCGGGGCAGCGGCGACAGCGCGTCGTGCTCGTGGAAGCGCTCGGTCGGCACGGCGTCGTGCGACAGGCTTTCGGCAAGCGCCTCCAGCTTCGGGGCGACATGCTCCCAATCGTCAAGAGCCGCCTGCAGCGTCGGGGCGATGGAGGCGGCGTCGGTGCAGCGCGTCAGGTCGCGGGAGACGACAACGAGCCTGCCGTCGCGGGTTCCGTTGTCGAGGGTCGCAAGCTTCATTCATTCGTCCTTCAGTTCGGCGGATCGGTCGGAGAGGTCTGAAATGGGGGCGTGGCCATGCCGGCGCTGCGCTTCCTCCCGCTCCTCCCGGACGGTCCGCATCGCGATAACAAGCCGTTCGTAATGGTTGCGGATGTAACTAACAACCGGTTTTTGCAGAAAGCGGCGGCGGGGACGGCGTCAGGCGATGCGGACGATGTGCGCCGGCGCGGCGGCGTCCGGACCGGCGGCCCGTTCGACGCGGTTGCGGCCATGGTGCTTGGCCGCATAAAGGGCCTTGTCGGCGGCGGCGACGATATCGTTCAGATCCATTTGCGGACCCGCGGCCGCGACCCCGGCGCTGACCGTCGCCCGGACCGGAAGTCCATCGACGAATTCATGGCTTTCGGCGAAGGCGCGGCGGACCCGCTCGGCGATAGCGCAGGCCGTCTCGATCGACGTGCCCGGCAGGATCACGACGAATTCCTCGCCGCCATACCGGCCGAAATGATCGCGCGGACGGATCATGAGACGGACCGTCTCGGCGAAGTCGCGCAGGATGCGGTCGCCGAACTGATGGCCGTGATTGTCATTGATCGCCTTGAACCGATCGAGATCGAACATGACCAGCGAGCAGGGGGCGCCGGAATGCCTGTCGCGCTCCAACAGGCGCTCGGCCGTTTCGAAAAAGGCGCTGCGATTGCTGGAGCCGGTCAGAGGATCGCTGCGCGACGCCTCGACGTAACGCTGTTCGCTGCGCTCGTGACAGAGCAGGATCATCATCAGCGCCGATCCCATCGAAAACAGGATCGACTCGAAATGGACGATGCCGAATGCGCTGGCAAGCGACGGCGCTCGGTCGAAAGTGAACCGGCCGGTCATGACTTCGCCAAGAGCCAGGATGAAAACGGAGCTGTGCAGCACCAGGAAGCCGGACAGGATCCAGCGGGCCGGGAGGCGTTCGCTGCGCTTCTTGAGAAGCAGGTAGACCGACGCCATCAGGAAGACCGGCCACAAGGTGAAGCCAAGGGCGCCCGACCATATCCGGGCGTCGATTCCCACGGGAAGCAGGGTGATCGCCGACAGCATCGCCGGGGCTCCGGCGACCACCGGCCAGCGCAGCGGCAGATTGAAGAAATTCCGGACGCCGGCCCAGATCAGGACGGGTGTGGTGCACATGAGAACGGCGGCGACGGGGGCGATCGCGGGATTGGGCATCGCGAAGGCCGCGATAAGCATGCCGAGACCGACCGTGTATGCGATATGCGCCGCCCCCCACCAGAGCAGTGCGGTCGCATCGCGAAAGCGCAGCCACGCGCCGAGCACGAACAGGCTCGACATCGCCGAGGCGATCACTTCGGGGACCATCAGTGTCAGGGGGTCGAGATGCATTGGCGGAGGTTTTCTCCTTCCGCTAGGGAATAGCCGTCCGTTGTAGGGGGCAAGACCTTGCCAAGTCGTTAAGGAATTCCCGGGATTCATACAGGCGCGATCCGCTTCATCGCGCCTTTCGGGAGGCCGCCGCCCGGGGATTTCTACAGGCTCCAGACCTTCGGCATGGAGCCGTCGCCCAGAAACAGCGCGATCACCGGCAGCAATTGCCGGCGCAGGACATAGCTCGACGGGGCGGCGAGGCGGACAATGATCTTCGCGCCGGCGCCGCTGCCGATGCGGCTGACGCCGCCGGCCGTTCCCGCGAGGCGCGTACGGCATGCGTCGACGGCAAGATCGAGGCTTTCGGCGTCGTCGGGCAGGAGGGCGACCAGCGTGGCGACGACGCGGTTCGGGCCGAGGACCGCCGGGGCGGCGATATCCCCCGCGTCGGCAAGATCGAAGCGGAGATCGTCGGCATGGATCAGCCGGCCGTCGCGGCGGATGCGCCAGCGGTCGTGGAAGAAGCCGCGCGCCACGGTTTCGCCCATGGCTTCGCGGCCGAAGACCAGGCTTTCGAGACCGACGAAGCGGGCGTCCGGGGCGAGGTCGACCTGAAGGTCGCGGGACAGGCGGCCGCCGTCGAAGAGGATCGTTTCCTGCGGCAGCCAGAACAGGCTCGCGCCGGCCTCGACCGTCGCGACGGTCTCCTGGCGTCCGGTGTCGCCGGTCGATTTGTAGATGCGTTCGCAGGCCTGCGTGGTGACGACCGCCTGCGTGCCGGGGCCGGCGTGGAGCGTCCAGCGAAGCGTGTCGCCGCCGGTAATGCCGCCGGACGTGTTGATCAGAACGGCTTCGAGCGCGGCGCCATAAGTCTTCGGAACGCGGATCTTGGCGTTGCCGGCCTGATGAAGACGGTCGATGCGGGTTGCGCCGGCGGACGCCTTGACCGCAAGGGCGCCGGCGCCGTGCGAGCGCTGCATCACGGGTGCGGCGAGCGGCGCCGTCATCCGCCAAGATGTTTCTCGCCGCGCTTCCTGGCCAGCGCGATCTGGCGCTGGCGTTCGGCGAAGCGGGCGCGGTCTTCCTCGGAGCGGGCCTCGTAGCAATGCGGGCAGGAGACGCCCTCGACATAGTGCTCCGAGCGGGTTTCCTCCGGCGTCAGCGGGTGGCGGCAGGCGCGGCACAGCGTGTAGTCGCCGGGTTCGAGACCGTGGCCGACGGCGACGCGTTCGTCGAAGACGAAACAGTCGCCATGCCAGAGGCTTTCGTCTTCCGGCACGTCCTCCAGATATTTCAGGATGCCGCCCTTGAGGTGATAGACCTCGTCGATGCCGAGGTTCTTGACGAAGGCGGTCGCCTTTTCGCAGCGGATGCCGCCCGTGCAGAACATGGCGACCTTCTTGCCCTTCAGTTCGTTGTGATGGCGGCGGACCCAGTCGGGGAATTCGCGGAAGCTGGCCGTTTCGGGGTCGATCGCCTTCTCGAAGGTGCCGATGGCGTATTCGTAATCGTTGCGGGTATCGACCACGATCGTCCCGGGATCGGAGATCAGGGCGTTCCAGTCGGACGGCGCGACATAGGTGCCGACGATCTTGTTCGGGTCGGTGCCCGGCACGCCCATGGTGACGATTTCCTTCTTCAGGCGCACCTTCATGCGCAGGAAGGGTTCCTTGTCGGCCCAGCTTTCCTTGTGCTCGAGCTCGGCGAATTCGGGCTGGGCGTGCAGGAAAGCGATCAGCTTGTCGATGCCTTCGCGCGAGCCCGCGACCGTGCCGTTGATGCCTTCCGATGCCAGCAAAAGCGTGCCTTTCAATCCCGCCTCGGCGCAGACCGCCTCGAGTTCGGGCTTGAAGGCCTCGTAACGGCCGAAATCCGCGAAATGGTAAAGCGCGGCGACGATGTATTGCGGGGTATCCTGCATGGCTTCCGGTTACTGCCGTTGCGGGATGGAGGCAAGGGGTGAGGCGCATCGGGCGAAGCCGGCCAATCGACAGTGATGTGTCGATTGGAGCAACGAAGGGCGGTAACGATGGCGCAGGGCAGGCATCGCGGCCCCCCTCTGTCCCTTCGGGACATCTCCCCCGCAAGGGGGGAGAATGGCGGCCATCACAAGCGTCCGGCGTTCCCGTGTGGAAGCCGGCGATAACGCTGAGTCGAAAGTATCCTTTTCAGGACGTGTCGGGGGAGAGGGCCCAGCCCGCCAATGTGTGCAGTTCGGCGAGAACGGCGTCGGCCTCGTGACGCACGCGTTTACGGTGGCCGGGTGGACGGCCTGTGCGGAGCGGCGAGCGGCGCACGGGCTTGCCCGCTTCGGCGCGGTCGCGTCTGCGCTGAAGGCGGGCGAGGCGTTCCGCCTCATGCTGGAGATCGTCAAGCGCGCGCCGGGCGGAAAGCAGCCGCCGGCAAATCGGGCCGGCATCGAGCGCGTCGTCAGGCTCGCGATACCAGCCGTCGGGGACGGGTCTTGGCGGGGCTGCGTCGGGTCCGAAAAAGGAAATGCGCGGAAAGCTTTTCGGGCGGCGCCGCCGAGGCTGTAGCGAGAAGGTCCTGGGCGGATCGCTCAGCGCGAAGGGCGGCACCGGAACGACGCTCCTGCCGTCCTTTGGCGACTGCCCGGTCCGACGGCTGCCGGCATTTTCCGGATCGTGGAAATAGGCCCTGACGCCGACTGGAAAAGGAATGTCGGCGAGGTCGCGCGCGGCGATGACTATCAGCCGGCGCAGGGCGGATTCGGTGGTCTTGAGAATGCGGCGAATGGCGTTGAGGCGGTGGCGCGGCAGCGTTTCGGGCATTGCGCCGTCCACCATGCCGGCCATGGAAAAGAGCGTCGCGAGGATGCGCAGCAATGCGTTCCTGTTCAGCTCGATCGCTCCCTGCCAGTTGAAATCCACCGCCGCGCTCCGGTCCGTTGACGCCTCCGTCCAAGGCTACGGGTGGTTTGCCCGCGTTGGACAAATTTTTCTTCGAAAGCGGTCTGCGGATGGCTCCAACCGGTGTGCAAAAGGCCTGCCTCCGCTATGTCGGGACGAGAGGAAACGCAGGAGACACAGATGGGCCACATGGCGAAGGGCGTCTATCATGTCGAGGACGATGTGAGCCGCACGATGTCCTCGGGCGAATGGGAGCGCCAGAAGAGCACGGTGCGCAACTGGATCACGCCGGACGGCGCGCCCGGGCCGACCGGCGAGGGCGGCTTCGCGGCTGAGGCGGGCCGGTACCATCTCTTTGTCGCCTGGAACTGCCCGTGGGCGCACCGTTCCCTGCTGGCGCGTGTCTTCAAGACGCTGGACGCGCTGATCACGGTCTCGGCGGCGCGGCCGAACCGGACGGAGCAGGGCTGGGTCTATGACGAGGCCGGAGAATTCTCCGACCCGCTGATGGGGGTCGCGGCGCTGCACGAGGTCTATGCCGCCGATCCCGCGCCCTATACGGGCCGTGTGACCGTGCCGGTGCTCTGGGACAAGACGCGCAAATGCATGGTTTCCAACGAATCCGCGGATATCGTGCGCATGCTGAATTCGGGTTTCGAGGATATCGCACCGGAGACGCCGGACCTCTATCCCGACGCCGCGCGCGAGACGATCGACGCCTGGAACGAGCGCATTTACGCCACGGTGAACAACGGCGTCTACCGGGCCGGATTCGCCTCGACGCAGGAGGCCTATGCGGAGGCGGCCTACGAGGTCTTCGAGACGCTGGACGCCATCGACGCGCATCTCGCCGGGCAGCGCTTCCTTGCCGGCGACCGTTTCACAGAGGCGGATCTCAGGCTGTTTCCGACGCTGGCGCGGTTCGACGTCGCCTATCACTACGCCTTCCGCTGCAATCTGCGGCGGATCTCGGATTACGAGCATCTCTGGCCCTATGCTCGCGAGATCTACCAGATGCCGGGCGTGGCGGAGACGGTGCGTTTCGCGATCTACAAGCAGGGCTATTTCTCGAAGAGCGAGAAGCGCAATCCGCTCGGCATCGTGCCAATCGGGCCGGCGCTGGGACGCGATATCGACTGGGACGAACCGCACGGGCGAGGCTGAAATTTATCCACCGGGCGCCCGGGCCGCGCATCCTTTCCCATGATGCAATAAATGCGGGAAGAGATGATGTTTTCAGCCGAGGTGAGAAAAGAGATCGAAGCGGTGGCGCGGGAGGCAGGGCTTGAACCGGCGGCGCTGCTGGCGATCGCGGAGGTGGAATCGGGCGGGCGGGCTTTCGCTATGGTCGGCGGAAAGCGCGAGCCACTGATCCGACTCGAAGGCCATTATTTCGACCGGCTGGTCGATGACGCCAAGCGGTCGCAGGCGCGCGCGGAGGGGCTGGCCTCGCCCTCGATGGGCGCGGTGAAGAACCCGGCGTCGCAGGCGGCGCGGTGGGCCATGCTGGACAAGGCGATGGCGATCGACCGGGCGGCGGCGCTGCAATCCGTCTCCTGGGGGATCGGGCAGGTGATGGGATCGCATTGGAGAGCGCTTGGTTACGGGTCGGTCGACGAGCTCGTCGCGGAGGCGCGCTCCGGCGTTGCCGGGCAGGTTCGGCTGATGCTGCGCTTCCTGGAGACGAACGGGCTGACCGGGACGATCCGCAGGCACGACTGGGCCGCGTTTGCGCGCGCCTATAACGGGCCGCGCTACAAGGTGCATCGCTATGACAGCCGCATCGCGGCGGCCTATGCGAAACACAAGCGCGGCGCGGCTTCCGGAGTGCGCGGTGACATGCTGGGGCGCGGGGATCGGGGCGAAGCGGTCAAGGACCTGCAGCGGGCACTGACCGCGGCCGGCTATCCGGTCGCGCAGGACGGCGCGTTCGGCCCGGCGACGGCGGGCGCGGTGGAGCGGTTCCAGGCCGCGCATGGTCTCGGCGTCGACGGGATCGCGGGGCCCGTGACCCTGGCGGCACTCGCGAAAACGCATGGCGGCCGGTCCGCGCCGCGCGGTTTTGCATGGCTGCTCGGCATGATCCGGCATATGCTGCCGCTTGCCGTCCGCATGGCCCGCCTTCGGGCTGGACGGAAGGCTTAAACCGATTTAAAGAGTTCGGAAACCACTCAGCGAGGATCGTTTCATGCCGCAGAATACCGATGCGCTGCTGCCCATCATGACCGGCCAGACCGTCATTCCGGTGATCGTGCTCGACGATGCAAAGGATGCCGTGCCGCTGGCAAAGGCCCTGGTGGCGGGCGGCCTGCCGGCGATCGAGATCACGCTGCGCACCGACGCCGCGCTGGACTCGATCCGCCGCGTGGCCGCCGAGGTGCCTGACGCGCTGGTCGGGGCCGGCACGATCCTCAACGCGGCGCAGTTCGACGAGGCCGTCGCCGCCGGATCGAAATTCATCGTCAGCCCGGGCCTGACGCCGGAACTGGTCGAGGCCGCCAATGACAGCCCGGTGCCGCTTCTGCCCGGCGCGGTGACGTCGAGCGAGATCATGGCGGCGCTGGAAGAAGGCTACTCGCTGCTGAAATTCTTCCCCGCCGAACAGGCGGGCGGCGCGGCCTATCTCAAATCGCTGTCCTCGCCCTTCGGGGGCGTGAAATTCTGCCCGACCGGCGGCGTCTCGGCGAAGAATGCGCCGGACTACCTGTCGCTACCGAATGTGCTCTGCGTCGGCGGCTCCTGGGTCGCGCCGAAAGACGCGGTGGCGAGCGGCGACTGGGACAGAATTACGGCACTGGCGAAAGAGGCTGCCGGGGCCCATTGATCTTCACGCCTGAAGGGGCTGCTAACGGCGCCCTTCTGCGCTTCCGTCATTCGGTTCAAAGTGTCCGAACAGAAAAAGCCCGGGACGGCGGACCGTCCCGGGCTTTCCTGTTTGCTTGTGCCTGGAAGCTTAGAGCTTGCCGGCGCGCTGCTGCAGCATCAGGAAGGTGTCGAAGTTGTACTCCGACAGCTGGAACCACAGATAGCCTTCCTTGCGGTAGCCCATGTAGCTGTCGTGGACCTTCTTGAACATCTCGTTCTTGGCGGCCTCTTCCGCGTAGACCTCGTTGGCCGCGTCGAAGCAGGCTTCGAGGATCGGCTGCGAGAACGGACGCAGCTGCGTGCCGGAGGCGGCGAGCTGCTTCAGCGCGGTCGGGTTGAGCGTGTCGTAACGCGCCATCATGACCGAGTTCGCCAGAGCGGACGCGTTCTTGACGACCTGCTGGTAGCTCTTCGGCAGTTCGTTCCACTTGTCCAGGTTGATCATGTTCTGCAGCGCGACGCCGCCTTCCCACCAGCCCGGGTAGTAGTAGTACTGGGCGACCTTGTTGAAGCCGAGCTTCTGGTCGTCATAGGGGCCGACGAACTCGGCGCCGTCGATGGCGCCCTTTTCCAGCGCCGGGTAGATGTCGCCGCCGGGGATGCCCTGCGGAACGACGCCGACCTTGGCGATGATCCGGCCGCCCCAGCCGCCGATGCGGAACTTCAGGCCCTGCAGGTCCTCGACCGTGTTGATTTCCTTGCGGAACCAGCCGCCCATCTGCGCGCCGGTGTTGCCGGCCGGGAAGGCGATCATGTTCTGCGTGGCGTAGAACTCGTTGAGCAGCTCGATGCCGCCGCCCTCATACTGCCAGCCATTGGTCATGCGGGCATTGAGGCCGAAGGGGACGCCGGTGCCGAACGCGAAAGTCGGGTCGATGCCGGAATAGTAGTAGGACGCGGTGTGCGACATTTCGACCGTGCCGCTCTTGACGGCATCGGCGGCTTCGAGCGTGCCGACGATCTCGCCGGCGGCGAAGACCTGGATGTTGAAGTTGCCGTCAGTGGCTTCCTTGACGGCTTCCGAGAAGACTTCAGCGGCGCCGTAGATGGTGTCGAGCGCCTTCGGGAAGCCCGAGGTGAGACGCCAGGTGACTTTCGGCATGGTTTGCGCGATGGCCGGTGCGGCCAAAGCGGTTGCCGCTGCCGCGCCGGCACCAACCGCGCCGGTTTTCTTGATGAAAGAACGACGATCCATAAGATCCTCCCAATGATTTTTCCGTTCGAGACCGCCCCGTCCTCCCCGACAATCGGGCCCGTTTCACGGCGAACTCGGCGCGTACCTTACAGTTTTGCCTTCCCCTGTCCAGCGTCCGGGGTGTGGTGAAAATACGATATTGGTAAATTTTATTGTCCAGTTGGGGTGAGGATCGCCGATCGGAACAAAAATGCCCAAAATCAGGGCAAAACAAGAGCGTTGCATCCCGCCGCCGCTCGCATACATATAGCCGTCCAGCCAGGAGCACAGATCATGCAGCCAATCGTCGCCGTCGTTGCCGATGTCCGGGATTTCGACAATTACCGCTGGCACGCGACGCCGCAATTCTATCTGGAAGCCGCGATGGGCGTGGCCGGCGTGCTGCCGATGATCCTGCCCGCCTTCGGCGAGCGGATCGATTACGACGCGCTGGTCGCCCGCATCGACGGGGTGCTGCTGTCCGGCTCGAAATCCAATGTGCATCCCGGGCTCTACGATACGGCGGCGACGCCGGAGCACGAGCCCTTCGACGAGGCGCGCGACGCGACGGCGCTGCCGCTCATCCGCGCGGTAATCGACGCCGGGGTGCCGCTGTTCGCGATCTGCCGGGGCGTGCAGGAGCTGAATGTCGCGCTTGGCGGCTCGATCGCGCATGAGATCCAGACGCAGGAGGGCATCGCCGACCACCGCGCCCCGGTGAGCGACGACCAGGATGTGCGCTTCGGCCTGACGCATGGCGTCGCGGTGAAGCCGGGAAGCTGCCTGGCGGGGATCGTCGGCAGTGAGCGCGTCGAGGTCAATTCGCTGCACAGGCAAGCGATCGGCACGCTCTCGCCGCGGCTGCAGATCGAGGCGACGGCCGATGACGGGACGGTCGAGGCCGTGTCCGTGATCGACGCGAAGGGCTTCGCCGTCGGCGTGCAGTGGCATCCCGAATACTGGGCGAAGACCGACGAGACGTCGGGGCGGCTCTTCCGCGCTTTCGGCGACGCGGTGCGGGCGCATGCGGCGGGCTGAGAAAGATTTTTTCGCCGGGCGGGAATAATCCGGGCTCCCGCGGTGTCTTACTTATCGAAATCGGCCGGTTTCGTTTCGCAAAGACACCAATCAGGAGTTATCCGATGAAAACCGCCATCACTGCCGCTACGGCCTTCTTTCTTCTCGCTGGCGCCGCATTCGCCGCGCCCGTGACGACCGTCTCGACCGCAAAGGGCGACGTGCTCGCCGGCGAGAACGGCATGACGCTCTACACGTTCAGGAATGACAAGGAAGGCGTCTCCAACTGCAATGGCGGCTGCGCCGCCAACTGGCCGCCGCTTTTCGCCGCGGACGGCGACACCGCCGAGGGCGCCTACAGCATCGTCACCCGCGCCGACGGCTCGAAGCAGTGGGCCAAGGACGGCATGGCGCTCTATTTCTGGGTCAAGGACGCCAAGAAGGGCGACATCACCGGCGACGGCGTCAACGGCGTGTGGAACCTTGCGCGTCCCTGATCCTCTGACACGCCGACAGGCGGGCGGAAACGCCCGTCCGCGCGCCTCCCTCATCCCCTCGACGGGAGGCGCGCGATGAGCCGTTTCGAGACGGACATGCTCGCCATCCTGCCGCGGCTGAAACGCTATGCGCGCAGTCTTTCGGCGAGCCATGCCGACGCCGACGACCTCGTGCAGGACTGCCTGGAAAAGGCCTTCGCACGGCGGGAGACCTGGCGCGGCGAGAATTTGCAGGGCTGGCTGATGACGATCCTCACCAATCTCAACCGCAACCGGCTGCGCCGGGCCGTCGCGACGCCGCCGATGGTCGATTACGACGCGGCGGGCGGGGTCGAGGCCGAGCATGCCGAAAGCGACCCGCTGGCGCGCGACAGGATCGCGGCGGCGCTCGAGCGGCTGCACCCCGACCAGCGGGCGGTGCTGATGCTGGTCGTCGTCGAGGGCTACGCCTATGGCGAGGTCGCGGCGATGCTGGAGATACCGCTGGGCACGGTGATGAGCCGGCTGTCGCGCGCACGGCGCACGCTGGCGGCGATCCTGGAAGGTGGAAATATCGTGGAATTCCGGAGAAACACATGAACACGGCACCGGACCATTTCAGTGAAAACGAGCTGCACGCCTATGTGGACGGGCGGCTGACGCCGGAGCGCCGCGCCGAGGTGGAGGCGTTTCTGGCCGACCATCCCGAAGCGGCCGCCGAAGTCGCGGCATGGCGGGCGCAGAACGAGGCGATCCGCGCGGCCTTCGGCGCAGAACCGGTTCTCGGCGCGCAGGACCGCGCGCTGGTCGCCGGTGTTGCGAAAGGCGGGCGCAGCTACAAAACGCGTTTTGCGGTCGCGGCAGGATTCGCGCTGTTCTTCCTCGCCGGCGGCGGTGCGGGGTCGTTTCTGACGGCGGCGTTGCAGAAGGAGGAACCGATTCAGATCGCGCAGATGCTGCCGGAGGCCTCCAAGGCCAATTACCTGATCTATGCCGGCGAACGACGTCATCCGGTCGAGGTGGCGGCGAGCGAGGAGGAGCATCTGGTCCGCTGGCTCGGCAACCGCATCGGCAAGACGCTGCAGGCTCCCGACCTGACGGCGAAGGGCTTCGACCTGGTCGGCGGGCGGCTGGTGCCGTTCGCGGAAAAACCCGGCGCGATGTTGATGTATGAGAACGGGTCGGGCGACCGGGTGACGGTGCTGATCGGCGTCAATTCAGGGCATGAAGGCACGGCGTTCCGCTTTTCCGAGACGGACGGCGTCTCCACCTTCTACTGGGCCGATAACGGCTTCGGCTACGCCATGTCGGGCGCGGTCGGCCGCGAGACGCTGCTCGGCCTCGCGCATATTCTGTATGCGCAGTATTGAGAGTTATACAGCAAAAATAATCTTTGCTGTATAACGGGGAAGATGTCTCCCGGACGAAAGCTCAGAACGCCTCGAAGGTGAGTTTCAGGTTTTTCGGCTCGACGACGTTCCAGCCGTAGCGGTCGTCGGATGCCAGGCGCATCAGCACCTTGCCGGTGTGATCGGTGATGCGGACCTTGTCGCGCTCCGTGTCCTGCCATGTGCGGGCGGCGGCGACGCGGGGCATGTCTTCGCAATTGCCGGGTTCGACGCGGTGGACGTCATAGCCCTCGTCGCGGTGCAGGGCGACGATGCAGGTGCGGTTGCGGGCGTGATCGACGACCATGAAATGGTCGGCCTTGCGGAGATCGACGGAGGCGGTGGTCATCGGATCGACGCCGGGCCCGGCGACGCCGTAACCGACGGCGAACATGGCGGCGACGCCCATGACGACCGCGCCATTGATCCAGAATGCATAGGACTTCATCATCACCCGTACTCCCCGACAACGCGGCGGATCATGAAGCGTCATGGTTAAGGGCGCCCTAACGGGGGCGATCCTCCAGTGTCCGCCGGTCAAGCCCGGTAGCGCAGCGTCTCGACGAAGCGGGCGAAGGCGGGCGAGGCGTGGCGCCGGTTGGGATAATAGAGGTGATAGCCCTGAATGGCCGGGCACCAGTCCTCCAGAACCGTGCGCAGGCGGCCGGCCTCGATATAGGGGCGCGCAAGATCTTCGGGCACGAAGGCGAGACCGTGTCCGTCGAGGGCGGCGTGCAGCACGGTCATGATGGAGTTGCAGGTCAACTGGCCGCCGACGCGGACCTCGAGATCCCGCCCGTCTTTCTCGAACTCCCAGGCATAAAGACCGCCGGCGGAGGCGAGACGCAGATTGATGCATTGGTGGTTGGTCAGTTCGCCCGGATGCTCCGGCGGCGAGCGCCGGACCAGATAGCCGGGCGTGGCGACGACAAGGAACCGCCAGTCGGGGCCGATCCGCACCGCGATCATGTCCTTGCTGACGGATTCTCCCAGCCGGACGCCGGCATCGAACCGTTCCCCGACGATATCGACGAAGCCGTCATCGATGGAGATCTCGACATCGATATCCGGATAGTCGGGCAGGAACTTCGCCAGATGCGGCCGCAGGATGGTCTCCGCGGCATGGATGCCCGAAGAGATGCGAAGCGTTCCGGCGGGCGTATCGCGCAACTCGCTCAGGGCGTCGATTTCGGAGCGGATCTGCTCGAAATGCGGAACGATCGCGTGGAACAGCCTTTCGCCGGCCTCGGTGGTCGACACGCTTCGCGTCGTCCGTGTCAGAAGGCGCAGGCCCAGCCGTTCCTCAAGTCCCCGGATCGTGTGGCTCAATGCCGAGGCGGAAACCCCCAGCTTCGCTGCCGCCCTGGTGAAGCTGCGCTCCTCGGCAACCGCGATGAAAGCTCTCAGATCGGCCAGTTCGTCTCGCGCCATTAGTGAATTCTGCTCAATAGTTCATGCGAATTATACCCGCTAATCGGATAGCGCGTTTCGACCTATCTTGCCAGCACAGAAACCGAGGAAAGAAAGGATATTCGCGATGGAAATCACGCGTGCAGACAAGCATCCGGGCGGTCCGGGACCGACCGACTGGTTTACCGGTTCAGTGCAGATCGAGATGCTGTTCAACGGCTTCGACAAGGAGCGCGTGCAGGGTGCGAATGTGAGTTTCGAGCCCGGCGCACGCACGGCGTGGCATACGCATCCGCTCGGACAAACCCTCGTCGTCACCTCCGGCGTCGGCCGGGTGCAGCGCTGGGGCGGTCCGATCGAGGAAATCCGTGTCGGCGACGTCGTCTGGTTCCCGGCCGGCGAGAAGCACTGGCACGGCGCGGCTCCGGACGAGGCCATGACCCATCTGGCCATCCAGGAAGTCCAGGACGGGAAGACCGTCGACTGGATGGAGAAGGTTTCGGATCGGGATTACGATGGCTGACCTCGGTCGAATGGCGCGGCGCGGCTTCCTGACAGCGACGCTGGCCGCCGTGTTCTCCACCGCGGCTCACGCCCAAACCGGACCGGAAACGAACGAGGCAGCCATGACCCGTATCAAGGTCATCGTCGGCGACACCACCTTGCCCGCGACGCTGGACGATACGCCCGCTGCGCGCGACTTCGCCTCGATGTTGCCGCTGGAGCTTGTCGTGAGTGACTATCACGGCACCGAGAAGGTCGCCGATCTCGGCCGCAAGCTCGACGCCACCGATGCGCCGGAGGGCTATGCGCCCCAGGCCGGCGACATCACGCAATACCGACCGTGGGGAAATCTGGCGATCTTCTACAAGCCCTTCAACTACTCCCGCGGGCTGGTCCGGCTCGGTGCGTTCGACGGATCGATCGCCGCACTCGTCGAGGCCGGAGAGACACGCATCCGTATCGAAGCCGCCGACTGACACCAACGGCTTTTCCCGTTCGCGGGACCAACCGCCTTCGGGCGGACGGGTTTCCTGTGCCCCGACGAGACGGAAATACCGGCTCGCACTGAGCCCTTCTAACCGACCCTTCCCCCTGCCGGCATGACGGCCGGGGTCAAACCAAACCAAACCGCAAGAAAGCAATGGAGACCATCATGACCAACAACATTTCAGACAAAGTCGTCATCATCACGGGCGCATCGTCGGGTATCGGCGAGGCGACCGCAAAATTGCTCGCGGCGAAGGGCGCCAAGGTCGTGCTCGGCGCGCGGCGGGAGGAAAAGCTCAAGCAGATCGTCGACGCCATCAAGGTGGAAGGCGGCGAAGCCGTCTACCAGGAACTGGACGTGACGAAGCCGGCCGAGAACGACGCCATCGTCAAGCTCGCCAAGGACACGTTCGGCGGCGTCGACGCCATCTTCCTGAATGCCGGCCTGATGCCGAGTTCGCCGGTTTCGGCGCTGAAGACGGACGAGTGGAACCAGATGGTCGACGTCAACATCAAGGGCGTGCTGAACGGCGTCGCCGCCGTCATGCCGACCTTCACCGAACAGAAGTCCGGCTATGTGCTGGCGGTCTCCTCGGTGGCGGGCCTGAAGAACTATCCGGGCGCGTCGGTCTATGGCGGCACCAAGTGGTTCGTGCGCAATTTCATGGAAGTGCTGCGCATGGAAGCGGCGATGGAAGGCACCAATATCCGCACGTCGACGCTCTATCCGGCCGCAATCAGCACCGAGCTGCTGGACACGATCACCGATCAGCAGACGGCGGCGGGCATGCAGGGGCTCTACGACGCGATGGCGATTTCGCCGGAGCGGATCGCCGACGTCGTTGCCTTTGCGCTCGATCTGCCGGAAGACACCGCGGTGAGCGAATTCACCGTCGGGCCGGCCAAGCAGCCCTGGTAAGCGCGGCGGAAAGACCCGACGCAGATAATCCCGGCGGGCGCGCGCCCGTCGGGACTATCTGTCCAACAGACCAATCAGGAGAACCGGCATGCCCCACGTGATCGTCAAAATCTGGCCCGGCAAGACGGAGAGGCAGAAGCAGGACCTCGCCGAAGCCGTCACGAAAAACGTGATGGACATCCTTGGCAACAGCGAGGCGTCCGTTTCGGTGGCGATCGAGGAGGTCGATTCCGATCGCTGGCGCGACGAGGTCTATCAGCCGGAGATCGCGGGGCAGATGGACCGTCTCTACAAGAAACCCGGTTACACGATGTAGGGCGCCAGCCGAGGATATCGCTGACGAGCCGGCCGATAGCCGTCAGCGCCTCTTTTCCAGTCCCGCCGCCTTCGCCTCGGGCACGGGGGTGACGGCCTCTCCCTTTTCGAACCAGGACACGAGATTGTCGGCGACGAGGTCGCCCATGGCGGCACGGGTGTGGGCCGAGGCGGAGCCGATATGCGGCGTCAGGAAGGTGTTTTCCATCCCGATCAAAGCGGCCGGAACATGCGGCTCGTCCTCGAAGACGTCGAGGCCGGCGGCGGCGATCTTGCCGGCGGCAAGCGCCGCGATCAGGGCGGTCTCGTCGACGACCGAGCCGCGGGCGACATTGACCAGCACGCCGTCGGGGCCGAGCGCTTCCAGCACCCCGGCATCAACGGCATGGCGGGTTTCCGGCGTGCCGGGGACGATGCAGATCAGCGTGTCGACCGCTTCAGCCATGCCGGCGAGCGTCGGGTGGTACGTATAGGGCACGTCCCCGACGCGGTGGCGGGCGTGATAGTGGACGGGCAGGCCGAAGCCCTCGATGCGCCGGGCGATCGCCTTGCCGATGCGGCCGAGGCCGAACAGGCCGACAGTCCTGCCGCGCATGGTGAGCGGCGAGGGCGTGAAATTGCCGACCGTTTCCCACTTGCCGTCGCGCACCCACTGGCCGGCCCGGTCGAAGCGGCGCAGCGTGTTGAGCAGCACGCCGATGGCGGTATCGGCGACTTCCTCGTTGAGGACGTCCGGCGTGTGGGTGACGCAGATGCCCTTTTCGATCGCGTGGAGCGACGGCACCGGGTGATAGCCGACGCCGAAATTGGAAATGACCTGAAGCGCCGGCAGGGCGTCGATGACGGGTACCCAGTCCGGATTGAGAAGCGCGGCCATGCCGGTGATCCTGTCGCGCTTGTCGGCCGGGATAAGGGCGGGATCCGGCCTGTCGATGAGGACCGTGTCGAAGGCTTCGAGGATACGCTCGGCGGCGCGATCGTAGAAGCGCGCCGGCATCAGCACGCTGACGGATTTCAGGTCGTTCATGTCAGGCCCGTTCCTTGACCGGCGATGTCGACTGACGGATGTGGAGCTCGGGGCGGATCAGTTCGAGCGCGCCGGCATTGTCCTTGACCGCGTCGATGCGGTCGAGCAGGGCGCGCGCGGCGCGGCGGCCGACTTCGGGCTGGCCGTTCCAGACAGTCGTCAGCGCCGGGGTGGCGATGGCGGCCTCCTCCAGATCGTCATAGCCGGTGACGGAGATGTCGACGCCCGGCACGAGGCCGGCGCGCGCGATGCCGTTCATCAGGCCGATGGCGACGAGATCGTTCCAGCAGACGGCGGCGGTCGGCTTGTCCGGCAGGGCGAGGAATTCGCCGGTCGCCTCGAAGCCGGCCTGCTTGGTGCGGGGGCCGGGAATGCGCCACTCGGGCTTGGCCGCCAGTTCGGCCTTCTGCATGGCGGCGAGATAGCCCTGGTAGCGGTCGCGGCCGGTCGAGGTCTCGTCGGTGCCGCCGATGAAGGCGATGCGCTTGTGGCCGAGCGAGATCAGATGCTTGGTGGCGAGGCCGGTGCCGAAGGCGTCGTCGCCGCGAAAGACCGGCAGGCTGGCGCGCGGGATCGAGCGGGCGATCAGCACGACCGGCAGGCCGTTGCGCAGGATCAGGTCGACATCGTCGAGCGGCGTGCCGATGGCGGGCGACATGATGACGCCGTCGGCGCCGAGCTGCATCAGCGTGTCGAGGAAATCGCGCTGCTTTTCGACATTGTCGTAATGGTTGGAGAGAAGGAAGGTGTGGCGCGAGCGGTCGAGCTCGGTCTCGATCGACTTCAGGATCTCCCCGTAGAAGGGGTTCATGATGTCATGGACGACGACGCCGATGATGCCGGATTTCGAGGTGCGCAGGCTGGCGGCGCGGCGATTGTAGATATAGCCCATCTGGCGCGCATGGGCCTTGATCTTCTCCTTCGTCGCCTCGGCGACGAGCGGGCTGTCGCGTAGCGCGAGCGACACGGTCGCCGTCGAAACACCAAGGGCTTCGCCGATGGTGGACAGTTTGATCTTTTGCGCCACGAACTCCCCCGCCTTTAAACTTTTTTAAAATAGTTAAACCCTCAGCGCAAGGCAATTGCAAAGGGTCACAGGTAGAGATTTGCCATCGGGACGGGCTCGGCCGTCAGGAGGTCTCGGCTTCCGGCGAGGGATCGGCCTTTTTCTTCTTTTTCTTCGCCGAGGGCTTCTTCTTTTTCTCGGCCGCGGGTTCGCCCAGATTGGACTCGATCTTGGCGAGGATCTTGGCGAGCTGCTTGCGCTCTTTCTTCTTCACACCGTCCAGCGCCCGCATCTCCGCGTCACGGATGGCGCGCTGCATCTGCTCCAGGACGGCGCGGCCTTCCTCGGTGAGCCAGACATGTATCTGGCGGGCGTCCGTTTCGGAGGGGCGTCGTTCGACGAAACCCTGTTCGGCGAGGCGGGTGACGGTCTTGGTGACGGTGGGCGGCTTCACGCCGAGGGCGGCGGCGAGCTGGCCGAGCGTCTGGCCGTCCTTTGCCGCCAGCAGCTCCATGACGCTTTCCTGGCCGGCGTAGAGACCGGTGGTCTGCAGGAGCCTGGCCATGTGCGTGCGGCCGACGCGGGCCGCGTTCTGCAGGCTCGCGAGGAGCTTGGTGACCTCTTCGGCTTCCTTTTCGATGTAATAGCGATTCATGGCGAACCATTAAGCCGACGAAAGAAACCGGGTCAAGCAAACCGCTGATTTTCCGGCGATCCGCCGCTAGAGAGGCGGAAAAAACTGCTGCCCGAAGAGGTAGAAGGCGAGCGGCACCGGCGAGACGGCCAGTGCGACCGCGATCAGGAATCCCGCCGCGGAAAAGAGCCGCGTCGATCCGGCGAGGAGCGCTATGCCGCCGCCGCCGCCGATGATCGAATTGCCGGGAGTGTTGAGCGCCAGTGCGAGGGCGACATGGCGATGGCGCAGAAGGAAGGGGATGGCCCGGTTGGGCGCATGGTCCATCAGCCGGGCCAGCCTTTCCTCGCGATCCGTGGCCTCGATATCGTCGATCAACAGGGCGACGCGTTCCAGATGCAGGAAACGCGCAAAGCGTGCGATGGCTGCGAGCGGGACGAGGCGGCCCGCGAGAAAGGCGATCGACAGACCAATGACCGTGCACAGATAGACCAGCAGCGCGATCGAGGTGCCGTGGATCGCCATCAGCATCATGCCCATTTCGACGCCGGGGACGAAGGGAATGGCGAGCAGGATGCAATAGGCGACGGCGAGCGCCGCGGTGCCCCAGCGGGCGATCACGCCGCTTTGCTTCAGTTCCGCGCCGAACAGGTCGGCGAAATAGTTGCCGGCGAGGTTCGCGGCAACGAGCAGCACAATCAGGAGGACGATCCGCCGGGCGGTCTTCCAGGTGAACATGGGCGGGCTTTCCGCGACAGGCCGGGCGCGCCGGCGGACTGGTCAACCTCATAGCATGGAAGAGCGACCAGGTGCGCGCCAAGGCGCCGGTTCGGCCCTTGGCAGAACGGCCCGCAATCTTCTAGGAATGAAACTTCCGCATTTCAGGTTCTTTCATGCCATCTTCAACGCCCCTTTGGATCAAGTCGCCTCTCGCCATTCTTGCCGACGGGGACGCCTCGGGCGGCGTTGTCGTGTCGGCCGGGACAATCGTCGAGCTCGTGCCGGCGGGCGGGTCGCCGTCGGTCGAGTGCACGGCGTTCGACGCTTCGCGGCATGTGGTCCTGCCGGGGCTGATCAATACGCATCACCATTTCTACCAGACGCTGACGCGGGCGCATCCGGCCGCGATCAACAAGGAGCTGTTCGACTGGCTGACGGCGCTCTACCCGATCTGGGCGAAGCTCGGCCCGGACGGGCTCAGGCTGGCGACGCGGCTGGCGCTCGTCGAGCTGATGTTGTCGGGCGTGACCTGCTCGTCGGACCATCACTATGTCTTTCCCGGCGGGCTGGAGGACGCGCTCGACATCCAGGCGGAGGAGGCGACCGCGCTCGGCATCCGCATGGTGCTCAATCGCGGCTCGATGAACCTGTCGCAGAAGGATGGCGGGCTGCCGCCGGATTCGGTCGTGCAGGACCACGACACGATCCTCGCCGATTGCGAGCGGGTGATCGGCAAATATCACGACGCTTCCGAAGGGGCGATGCTGCAGGTGGCGCTGGCGCCTTGCTCGCCCTTTTCGGTGACGCGCGAATTGATGCGCGACACGGCGACGCTCGCGAACAGATGCGGTTGCGCGCTGCATACGCATCTGGGCGAGACGCATGACGAGGACGAGTTCTGCGTCTCGATGTTCGGCTGCCGGCCGGTCGATTACCTCGAGGATTGCGGCTGGCTCGGCGACAGGACATGGCTGGCGCATGGCATCCATTTCGGCGACGGCGAGATCGCGCGCCTCGGCGGCGCGGGTGTCGGCGTCTCGCATTGCCCGACATCGAATGCGGTGCTTGCCTCCGGCTTCTGCCGTACCCGGGACCTCGAGGCGGCTGGCGTCAAGGTCGGGCTCGGCGTCGACGGGTCGGCCTCCAACGACAGTTCCAACCTGATGGAGGGCGCGCGCCACGCGCTGATGCTGAACCGGCTGCGCTACGACGCGACCGTGACACATCTCGACGTGCTGCGCTGGGCGACCGAAGGGTCGGCGCGATGCCTAGGGCGAAGCGATATTGGCGCGATCGCCGTGGGCAAACAGGCGGACCTGGCGCTGTTCACGCTGGACGAATTGCGGTTTTCCGGCGCGCATGACCCGCTCGCGGCGCTGATCCTGTGCGGCGCGCATCGGGCCGACCGGGTGATGATCGCCGGCAAATGGACCGTCGAGGACGGCATGCCGGTGGGCGTCGACATCGAGAAACTGCGCCACGAGCACGGCGCGGTGGCGAAGCTCTTCGCGGAGGCGACATGACGGCGGACGGGGCGGCGAAGCCGAAACGCCTGCGGCGGCGCGTCGAAACGCTGCCGGAGCGCATGGCGGCGCCCGCGGAAGCGGCGAAGTGGATCGCGGTGCTGCCGCTCGGCGCGACAGAGCAGCACGGACCGCATTTGCCCTTCGAGACCGACAGCCTGATCGCGGAAGCCGTCGTCGACCGGCTGATCCGGCGGCTGCCGGACGCCGCGCCGGTGGTGTTCCTGCCGGTCGAGGAGGTAGGCTATTCGCCCGAGCACATGCATGTCGCCGGCACGAAGACGCTGGAATGGGACCAGGCCGTGCGGCGCTGGATCCGGATCGGCGAGCAGGCGCATCGCTCCGGCATCCGCAAGCTGGTGATGCTGAACGCGCATGGCGGCAACTCGCCCCTGATGACGGTCGTGGCGACGGAACTGCGCACCCGGTTCAACATGCTTGCGGTGGCGACGAGCTGGACGCGGTTCGGCCTGCCGGAGGGCGTGATGAGCCCGGAGGAAAAGTACCTCGACATCCATGGCGGGCTGATCGAGACCTCGGTGATGCTGGCGATCCATCCGGACAAGGTGGCCATGGATAAGACGGCGGACTTTCCGTCCCGGCAAGGAGAGTTCATCCGCGACTTCAAACATCTGCGGGCCTACGGGCCGCATGCCTTCGGCTGGACCATGGAGGACCTGTCGACGATCGGCGCGGTGGGCAATGCGGCCGGCGCCTCGGCGGAGATCGGGGAGGCGATCCTCGATCACGCGGTGAGCGGGCTGCTGGAACTGCTGAAGGACGTGGAGAAGCATCCGGGCTTCACGGGCTGATCGCCGCATAGCCCTCGTAAATTCCCACAGTGTGAGAAAATTCGGTGGCAGCGTTGACCGTTGCCGATCCGCCGTTATCCTGCACGCGTCAGGGCCGTGCGCCCTGATTTTTTACGGGAGGAACGAATGGCAGTATCGGTGCAGGTGATCTATCCGGTCACGGAGGGGACCACGTTCGACTTCGATTATTATGCGGACAAGCACATGAAGCTGGTCGACCAGACGATGGGTCCGCATCTCCAGTCGACGGTGGTGACAAAGGGACTGGCGGGTGGCGGCCCGGACGCACCCCCTGACTTTTTCGCGGTCGCGACATTCGTCTTCGCGGACGAGGCGGCGATGAAGGCCGCCCTGGAAGCGAGCGGTCCGCTCGGGGAGGATCTCCCCAATTTCACCAATGTGGCGCCGAAATTCCTGATCGGCGAGGTGATCGCCTGACGCGCAGCCGCGTCAGGCATTATCGGATCTGAGCTGTTTCAGCCGGCCGGGCTGACCGCGACGACGGTGAAGGTGTGCATCTTGCCGTCATGGCCGGAGATGGAGACGTATTCGCCCTTGTTGAAGGAATGCTCGCCGAGGCGGAAGCCGGATTCCTCGTCCTCGTCATCGTCGAAATCGTAGTCGAAGACCCACTGGCCCTTCTTGTGGCGCTCCAGATAGCCGAGTTCGGCGCGCTCGCCGTCCCAGAAGCGTTCGACCGTGCAGGCCTCGGGATGCTTCTTCCATTCCGCGCCGTCGATCTTCATGTCGTCGCCCAGCGGCAGAACGAGGATGTAGCCCCGGTTCTTGTTGCCTTCGGGAAAACCCGGTTCGCGGGCCATTTCGAGGCGGACATTATAAAGCGGCATGGATGATCTCCCGTTATGTTTGTTTTGGTCTCGTGCAAAAGCATGCGCCCCGCCTTGATGCCGATCAAACGGAGGGACGCGCGCGAATTGCCGTGACACGGCAGCGCCTTAGATAAGCGGCCATGGGACGACCCACAAGGAGATTCAATTGACCCACCATGTCGCCATCGTCGGCGCGGGGCTGGCTGGCGCATCGGCGGCGCGAACATTGTCGCGCGCCGGCTCCCGGGTAACGGTGTTCGAAAAGTCCGGCGGCACCGGCGGCCGGCTCTCGACCCGGCGCACGGATCACGGATCGTTCGATCATGGCGCACAATACCTGACAGCCCGTGGCGCCGGGTTTGGGGAGATGCTGGCCGAACTGGCTACGGCCGGTGCTGCGGATCAATGGAGACCGGCGGAGAAGGACCGGGACGTGGTGTGGCATGTCGGCATGCCGGGAATGAGCGGGCTGGTGAAGCCGCTTCTCGATGGAATCGAGGTTCGGCGGCGCTGCCGCATCTCCGCGATCCAGGCGGAGCGGGATGCCGTGCGCCTGATCGGCGAGGGGGGCGCGGTCGGCGAGTTCGACCGCGTTATCGTCAGCGCGCCCGCGCCGCAGGCGCTCGATCTCGTCGGCAGGCTCGATCCCGGTTTCGTCGGGATTTCGGCGGCTGTCATGGCGCCGTGCTGGGCGGCGATGTTCGCCTATCGGGAGAGTATCGGCGCGGTGCCGGACATGTTGCGTGGAGACGATGCATCGCCGCTCGGCTGGCTGGCGCGCAATGGCTCGAAGCCCGGCCGGGACAGCGCCGAAACGGTTGTGGTTCATGCAGGCGCGGCATGGAGCGCCGATCACCTCGAGGAGGAACCGGATGCCGTGCGTGTCCTGCTGGCGACCGCGATGGCGGAGCGCTTCGGCTCCGATGCCGCCGAACCCCTGTTCGGCGTTGCGCATCGCTGGCGATATGCCCGGGTCGACCGGCCGGCGGGAATGCCGTTTTTCAGCGGTTGCGACGGCCGGGTCCTGGCCTGCGGCGACTGGTGCCTCGGCGGGCGCGCCGAGGCGGCGTTCGACAGCGGCCACGCGGCGGCGCGGCGCGTCATCGAGGAATTGGCATAGACCGGCCCGATCGCCTATATGCGCATCTGAAACCCATTGCCCTTCACGAGGCCTCCCATGAGCGAACAGTCCATCCCCGTCACCGTGCTGACCGGCTATCTCGGCTCCGGCAAGACGACGCTTCTCAACCGCATCCTCACCGAGGATCACGGCAAGCGTTACGCGGTGATCGTCAACGAGTTCGGCGAGATCGGCATCGATAACGACCTGATCGTCGAATCCGACGAGGAAATCTACGAAATGAACAATGGCTGCGTGTGCTGCACGGTGCGCGGCGACCTTGTGCGCGTGGTCGAGGGGTTGATGCGCCGGCCGGGCCGTTTCGACGCCATCGTGGTGGAGACGACCGGTCTCGCCGACCCGGCGCCGGTGGCGCAGACCTTCTTCATGGATGACGACGTGCGCGAGAAGACAAGGCTCGACGCCGTGGTGGCGCTGGTCGACGCCAAGCACCTGCCGCTTCGGCTGAAGGACAGCCGCGAGGCGGAAGACCAGATCGCGTTTGCCGACGTGGTGCTGCTGAACAAGACTGATCTTGTTTCCGAAGAGGAGCTGCACGACCTCGAACACACGATCCGCGCGATCAATCCGCATGCGCGCATCCACCGGACCGAGCGGTCGAACGTGGCGCTGAAAGACATTCTCGACCGCGGCGCCTTCGATCTGCAAAGGGCGCTCGCCAGCGATCCGCATTTTCTCGATCACGACGATCCGGACCATGTCTGCGGACCGGCCTGCGATCACGATCACGGTCATGACCATGGTCACCACCATCACGGGCATGATCATGACCACGGCCATCATCATCATGACCATGGCGACGGGATTCACGGGACGACGATCCAGTCGGTGTCGCTGCGGGGCGGCGAGGTCGATCCGCAGAAATTCATGCCGTGGATCCAGAAGATCACCCAGCTCGACGGGCCGAATATCCTGCGGCTGAAGGGGATCATCGCGTTTCCGGACGACCCGCAGCGCTATGTCGTGCAGGGCGTGCACATGATCATCGAGGGCGACCACGAGCGCGACTGGAAGGCGAGCGAAAAGCGCGAGAGCCGCATCGTCTTCATCGGCCGGGAACTGGACCGCGAGAAGCTGGAGCGGACCTTCGCCGCCTGCGCGGCGTAAACGATGCCCACAGTCGCTCCACTCGATCTCGACGGCTATTGCCTGTTTGCCGGGTTTCTCGGCGAGACGCCGGTCTTCGCGCTGGCCGACGGGACGGTGCACCGGCTCGACCAGGGTCATCAATCGTCACAGGTCCATGACGGGCTGAGCTGCGCCGTCGTTTCGCTCGACGGCAAGACGCTGATTACCGGCGGCGAGGACGGGCTGGTCAAGCGGACGGACGGCGAGGGGACGAGCGAGGAGATCGGGTCGGTCGGGCGCAAATGGGTGACGACGCTCGCGGCCGGCCCGCAGGGCGCGGTCGCTTACGCGGCGGGCAAGCAGGCCTTCGTGCGGCTCGCCGACGGGACCGTGAAGGAGTTTTCCGAGGAGCGCTCGGTGGAAGGGCTCGCCTTCGCGCCGAAGGGATTGCGGCTGGCGACGGCGCGTTACAATGGCGGAACGCTGCACTGGGTGATGACGGCGGGCAAGCCGATCGACCTCGAATGGAAGGGCGCCCATACCGCCGTGATGTTCTCGCCCGACGGCAAGTTCCTCGTCACGACCATGCAGGAAAACGCCCTGCATGGCTGGCGGCTCGACGAGATGAAACACATGCGCATGTCCGGTTACCCGGCGAAGGTGAAGAGCTGGTCATGGTCGGCGAAGGGCAAGTGGCTGGCGACGTCCGGCGCGCCGGCGGCGATCGTCTGGCCCTTCCAGGGCAAGGACGGACCGATGGGCAAGGCGCCGCTGGAACTCGGCACGCGCGGCGACGCCATGGTGACGGCCGTGGCCTGTCATCCCGAGGAGGACATCGTCGCGATCGGCTATTCGGACGGCATGGTCATGGCGGTGCGTTTCGCCGATTCCAAGGAGGTGCTGCTGCGCCGCGGCGGCAAGGGCCCGATCTCGTCGATGGCCTGGGACAAGGAAGGCTACCGCGTCGTCTTCGGCTCGGAGGAAGGCGATTGCGGCGTCATCGATATCCGGGGATAGAGGCGGAAGCCGTTTCGATGCACAGCGTGAAGAAGACGTCCGGCCGGTAACCATAATTCAAGGTTCGTCGGGCAGGGATTTGACCGATCACGCCGACTTCACGAGAGTGTGATCGATGGCCTCGTGGCGGAATGGCTACGCGGGGGACGTGCAAATCCCTTCCAACCCTGGTTCGAATCCGGGGCGAGGCCTCCAACTCCCCCTGAATGCGGATTGAAGCCCGGCCGGACATAACGGCGTGCCGGCTTGTCGCTCTCGTCATGTCAAAATTTATAGCTTAAAGGCGCATCGGAACATATGATGAACATATGGCCCGTTTCACCCTGCGCGAAAAGCTCGAAATCCTGTCCGATGCCGCGAAATACGATGCGTCATGCGCGTCGTCCGGTTCCACGAAACGCGATTCGCGAAAGTCCGGGGGGATCGGCTCTGTCACGGGGTCCGGGATCTGTCACGCCTATGCGCCGGACGGACGATGCATCTCGCTGCTGAAGATCCTGCTGACGAATTTCTGCATCTACGACTGCTCCTATTGCATCAACCGCTCGTCCTCGAACACGAAGCGGGCCCGGTTCACGGTGGACGAGGTCGTGCGCCTGACGATGGATTTCTACAAGCGCAACTATATCGAGGGGCTGTTCCTGTCCTCCGGCGTGATCCGTTCGCCCGACGAGACGATGGGCGAACTGGTGGAGGTGGCGCGCAAGCTGCGCGAGGAGGAAAACTTCTCCGGCTATGTGCATCTGAAGACGATCCCGGATTGCGATCCCTTGCTGATCCACGCGGCAGGGCGCTATGCGGACAGGCTGTCGATCAATGTCGAACTGCCGACGGACGAGGGGCTGGGTCGGCTCGCCCCGGAGAAGCGGCCGGGCGACATAAGGCGGTCGATGGCGCGTCTGCGCAGCCATATCGAGGAGGCCTCCGAACCGACGCGGCAGAGCGGCAGGCGCAAGCGTTTCGCGCCCGGCGGCCAGTCGACGCAGATGATCGTCGGCGCGGACGGTTCCGACGACGAGACGATCCTCCGGTCCAGCTCGCGCCTCTATGGCTCCTACCGGTTGAAGCGTGTCTATTCCTCGGCCTTTTCGCCGATCCCGGACGCGTCCGGCGCGTTGCCGCTCGCCAAGCCGCCGCTGATGCGCGAGCACCGGCTTTACCAGGCGGACTGGCTGATGCGGTTCTACGGATTCGAGCAGACCGAAATCCTCGCCGGTTCCGACGACCGCATGCTCGATCTTTCGATCGATCCGAAACTCGCATGGGCGCTGCGGCATCGAGAGACATTTCCGGTCGACGTTAACCGGGCGGACAGGCAGACGCTTTTGCGCGTGCCGGGGTTCGGGACGACCTCGGTCAAGCGCATCCTTGCCGGCCGGCGTTTCGGGCGATTGCGGCTGGCCGATGTCGCGCGGGTGTGTCAGTCCATCGACAAGGTCCGGCCGTTCATCGTCGCGGTGGACTGGTCGCCGGGCGGCCTGATCGACCGGGTCGACCTTCGGCAGCGGATCGCACCGGCAAAGCAGCTGAACCTGTTCGAATGATCTCGGTGCGCCTCGCGGCAGAAACGGATTTCGACGGATGGCGGGCGGCAGCGCGCAGCCTCGCGCTCGCCGGCGTCCGGCCCGAGACCGTCAGCTGGACGGTGGAGGGGCGGGACGATGCGGGGCTGTTCGGGGAACTCGCCGATCCGCTGCCGCAAATACCGGAAGGCGCGCAACTCAACGTGCCGCGGGACTTCGTCGAGCGCGCGGAAATGCTGATCTGCCATCGGGATCCGCAACGCTTCGCCTTTCTCTACCGCATGCTGTTGCGCGTCATCGAGCGTGGCGACTTTCTCAGGAACGCCACCGATCCGGATGTGAGGCAGTTCGAGGCGATGGAGAAATCCATTCGCCGCGACATCCACAAGATGCGTGCCTTCGTGCGGTTTCGCAGGATCGAGGAGGCGGGCGGCGAGCGCTATGTGGCCTGGTTCGAACCGCAGCATTTTATCGTCGAACGAAACGCGCAGTTCTTCGTACGCCGTTTCACGGGGATGAAATGGACGATCCTGACCCCGGACCGGTCAGCGCGTTGGGACGGCGAGACGCTGGCTTTTGGCCCCGGCGCGACGAAGGAGGGGATGCCGGACGGGGACGCGGCGGAGGATCTTTGGAAGACCTACTTCTCCAACATCTTCAATCCAGCGCGGCTGAAGGTGAAGGCGATGACCGCCGAGATGCCGCGCAAATACTGGAAGAACATGCCCGAGACGGCGCTCATTCCGGCGATGATCGCCGGTGCCGACAAGGCGCATCGCGCCATGCTGGACAAGGCCCCGACGCTTCCGCCGGCGCACCATGCGGCGGTGCGGTCCCGGTTCTGGTCGTCCGATCCGGCAGCCGATGCCGGCGATGCCGATACGCTCGAGGGATTGCGGGCCCTCGCAGACGGCTGCACGCGCTGTCCGCTTCATCGCGACGCCACGCAGACGGTGTTCGGGGAAGGCGCCGGGAACGCACAGATCGTCTTTGTCGGCGAACAGCCGGGCGACCAGGAGGATATCCAGGGCCGACCCTTCGTCGGGCCGGCGGGCAAGGTTTTCGACGCGGTGCTGGAAGAGGCCGGTATCGAGCGGGGCATGGTTTACGTGACCAATGCGGTGAAGCACTTCAAGTTCGAGCCGCGGGGAAAGCGGCGCATCCACCAGAAGCCAGATGCCGGCGAAGTGCGGCACTGCCGCTGGTGGGTGGAAAAGGAGATCGCGCTGGTGCGTCCGAAACTGCTGGTGGCGCTTGGCGCCACGGCGGCCTATTCGCTGCTCGACCGATCCGTCGCCATTACGCGCGAACGCGGGACAGTGATCAACCGGGAAAGCGACGGCGCGCCGGTGTTGCTGACCTATCACCCCTCCTTCCTGCTGCGGATACGCGACGAGGAGGAAAGGGCGCGTCAGCGCGTAAATTTCCTGCAGGATTTGGTGGCCGCGCGGCAATGGTTGCTGGACAACGCCGACAAATAGTAGTGGTCAGCGAGGGCGGATTTCCACCGTGAACCCCGACGATTTCCTGCGGTTTCCTATTGCAGAATGAGAGGCGGCGCGGGAGCTTCCTCCCGCGCTAAATCCGCGCCGCCATCGGCCCCCGCCGATATCTCTTGATTATGCCACGAGGCGCAGCTTGCGCGGTTTCGTGACCTTTTCGCCGGTCGCGACGACCATGCCGGCGGCGCCGTCGAGCCAGCCTTCGGCCAGTTCGATGGCGAGGAAGCGGTCGCGCTCGACCGGGCCGGGGAGCGCCAGCGCCGCGGTCTTTTCAGCGGTGAAGCCGAAACGGGCGTAATAGGGCGCGTCGCCGACCAGAAGCACCGCGCCATGGCCAAGGCGGGCGGCTTCGGACAGAGCATGGCGCATCAGCAGCGAGCCGGTGCCCTTGCTCTTCGTGTCGGGATCGACGGCGAGCGGGCCGAGCAGCAGCGCCGCGATCGGGCGGCCGACGGCGTCGATGCCGGCCTGGACGTTCCAGAGCCGCACCGTGCCGACGATCTCGCCCCGATTGTCGCGGGCGACGAAGGCGAGGCCTTCGGCCGGCTTGCGGCCGGCGCGAAGTTTCCCGGAGGTTTTCTTCTTCCAGTTGGGCGCCATCGCCCGGTCGAGCAGGCCGTCGCGCGCGGCGACGTCCGCCCCGGATTCGAGCGCGATGGTGACGGCGTCGCCGTCATGAACCAGCGAGTTCATTGTCGTAGTCCCGAAAAGCGCCTGGATTAGATGACGTAGGAGCGCAGCGGCTCGAAGCCGTTGAACGCGACGGCCGAATAGGTCGTCGTGTAGGCGCCCGTGCCCTCGATCAGGACCTCGTCGCCGATGGTCAGCGAGATCGGCAGCGCATAGGGCTTCTTCTCGTAGAGCACGTCGGCCGAATCACAGGTCGGGCCGGCGAGCACGCAGGGCTCGGCGGCGTCGCCGTCGCGCGGGGTGACGATGTTGTAGCGGATCGCCTCGTCCATGGTTTCGGCGAGACCGCCGAACTTGCCGATGTCGAGATAGACCCAGCGCACATCGTCTTCCTCGGACTTCTTAGAGATCAGGACGATTTCCGACTTGATGACGCCGGCATTGCCGACCATGCCGCGGCCCGGCTCGATGATGGTTTCCGGGATGCGGTTGCCGAAATGCTTGCGCAGCGCGTCGAAGATCGCCTGGCCGTAGGCCTTCGCGGACGGCACGTCCTTGAGGTAACGGGTCGGGAAGCCGCCGCCCATATTGACCATCTTCAGCGTGATGCCCTTCTCGGACATGCGCTCGAACACCCAGCGGGCGTCGGCCAGCGCCTTGTCCCAGGCCTTGAGGTCGGTCATCTGCGAGCCGACATGGAACGAGACGCCATAGGCGTCGAGGCCGAGGCGGGCGGCGTGGGCGAGCACGTCGACGGCCATTTTCGGCGCGCAGCCGAATTTGCGCGACAGCGGCCATTCGGCGCCTTCGCCGTCGGTGAGGACGCGGCAGAACACGCGGGCGCGCGGGGCGGCGCGGGCGATCTTTTCGACTTCCTCGACGCAATCGACGGCGAAGAGAGAGATGCCGAGCTCATGGGCGCGGGCGATGTCGCGCTCCTTCTTGATCGTGTTGCCGAAGGAGATGCGGTCCGGGGTCGCGCCGGCGTCGAGCGCCATTTCGATTTCGGGAACCGAAGCGGTGTCGAAATTGGAGCCGAGCGAGGCGAGGAGCTTGAGGATCTCGGGGGCCGGGTTGGCCTTGACGGCATAGAAGATGCGGCTGTCCGGGAGCGCCTTGGTGAAGGCGCAATAGTTGTCGCGCACCACGTCGAGGTCGACGACGAGGCAGGGGGAAGCCGGGCGGCGGGTGGCGAGGAAGTCCTGGATGCGAGCGGTCGTCATGTCTTGTCCCAATCACGAAGTTTGGGCAGCGGGGGCTGCGTCAACATTTGCGGCTCCGATGACGGAAGGTGCAAAGGCACCGTCCCGAAACTGGAACCCGGCGAAAAATCCCAGACCGGAAAAGACCGGTCTTGATTTGCCAATGATTGGTGGGAGACCCGACCGCACGGTTGGCAAGGATGGTAGTGTCTCTCGCTATTCCGACGTTTGGACCGTCAGACGAGTGGAAGACCCGACCGTCGTTGCTTCAAGATGTCCTCGCTTGTCCGGTTGGCCGGGAAGCGACCGGAGGGGTTAGCTCCGGGTACCTTACCTTTCCTCTCACCGAATCGAGAGGTAGGCGGACACCCACAGGCACGTGCGACTTGGGGTGAGGCGCATTTAATCCCGCAGGCGTTGCTTTTCAATAAATAATTCGGGGTTGCCGAATCTTTTTTTGCGTGCAGGATTTCGAACAATCCGGCGGAGGAGTTCGATAGAAATGAACGATAAAGTTCGCCATTCCGTTGAGGCAAGGGAGCGCAGGCCATGGACACGCTGACACGCATGCGTGCCTTTATCGCGGTGGTCGAAAACGAGGGCTTTTCGGCGGCTGCCCGGAAGATCGGCCGGTCGAAGGCGCTGCTGTCGAAATATGTACGCGAACTCGAGGACGAGTTGGGCGCGCTGCTGCTCAACCGCACGACGCGGCAGTTCTCGCTGACCGAGCTCGGCCATACCTATTACAAGCGGGCGGTCGAGATCGTGCGCGAGATCGACACGCTGCAGGACATGGTGCGCGACAGCCGCGAAGGGGTGCGCGGGCGCATCAAGATATCCGCGCCGCGATCCTTCGCCGACGCCTCGCTCGACCAGGCGCTGATCGATTTCGTCTCCGCCAATCCGGAAATCGGGCTCGACATTCACCTGGACGACCGATTCGTCGATCTCGTCGAGGAGGGCTTCGACCTGGCGATCCGGGTGACGACGCTCGAGGATTCGGGCCTGATCGCGCGGCGGCTGGCGCCGTTCCGGCTGATGATCACGGCGACGCCGGAAACAATCGCGAAATACGGGATGCCGGAAAAACCCGACGACCTGGCGAAACGGCCCTGCATCGTCGACACCAATGCGCGCCGTCGCAACAACTGGGTGCTGAAATCGGCGGATGGCGCATCCGTGGCGGTGACGGTGACCGGGCCGATCGAGGTCAACAGTCCATTGTCGGCGCGGCTGGCGGTGCTGGCCAATCTGGGGTTCGGGATGAGCCCTGACTTCATCGTGCGCGAGGATCTGAAGGAAGGCCGGCTTGTGCAGGTGCTGGCCGAGGCGATGCCCACCGAAGCGGGTATCTACGCCGTCTATCCGCACCGGCGCTACCTGCCGGCCAAGGTGCGCGCATTCGTCGACTTCCTTGCCGACTGGTTCAAGGCGTATGAACAGCGTTCGTCATAATACCGCCGGTATTTTCGGCTTCGGCTTCGCCAGAGTTACAGGGACGGACCAGCGCACATGATTCGGATTGCCGCTTTCGCATTTTCCTGCGTCGCAGGCTTTCTCGGCTTCGCCGCATCGGCGCTGGCGCATCCGCATGTCTTTGCCGATGCGCGGCTGGAAGTCGATGTCGCGCCGGATGGTACCGTCGAGGTGATGCGGCATGTCTGGCGGTTCGACGAGGTGTTTTCGTCGACCGTGATGCTGGAATTCGATTCCGACACCGACAACAAGATGGAAGTTCCGGAACTGGAGGAGGTCGCCTCGGTCGTCACCGAATCGCTCGCCGAGTTCAATTACTTCCAGACCATCCTCGTCGGCGGCAAGAGCATCGACGTGGAGCCGGTGACCGACATGAAGGCGCTGTTCCAGGACGGGCAACTGATCATCTTCTTCACGACGCATCCCGCGACGCCGGTGAACATCAACTCCTCGCCCTCTTTCGGCGTCTACGATCCGACCTTCTACACGGCGATCGACTTCCCGGACGACAGCCAGATGGTGCTGGAAGGGGCGCCGTCCGGCTGCGCGCATCAGATGGTGGTGCCCGACCCGGACGAGGCGCTGGCGCAGAACCAGGCGACGCTGACGGAGGCGTTCTTCAACGATCCGCAGGCCACCGACTGGTCGAAACTGCTGGCGACGCGCATGGAGGTTTCGTGCAAATGACACGTCACGGCGCGGCACGTCTGGCGCTGGCCGCCGGCCTGATCCTTGTCGCGGCAGGGGCGGCCTCGGCGCAGTCATCGCTCGGCATCGGGTCCAACGAGGTATCCATCGAGCCGACCGGCGGCGTTTTCGCGCATTTCTTCCTCTGGGTCTCCGAGATGCAGCGGTCCTTCTACCGGGAGATGACCGGGGCGCTTAAGGCGATGCGCGATGACGGTTCGGCGGTATGGCTGCTGGCCGGCCTTTCCTTCGCCTATGGTATTTTCCACGCGGCGGGACCGGGCCACGGCAAGGCGGTGATCTCCTCCTACATGCTGGCGAACGAGACGCTGTTGAGGCGCGGCGTCATTCTCTCCTTCGTCTCGGCGATGCTTCAGGCGGTTTCGGCCATCGTGCTGGTCAGCGTCGCCTTCCTCGTGTTGCGTGGTACGTCGATCAAGATGACCGACGCGACGTGGTTCATGGAAGCGGCGAGCTATGCGCTGATCGCGCTGTTCGGCTTCTGGCTGCTGGTGACGAAGCTGAGGCCGCGCCGGCAGGTTGCGTCGCTGTCATCGGCGGCCGTTCACGACCATGGGCATACGCACGGCCATGACCATCATCATCATGGCGAGGGCGAAGTCTGTGCGACCTGCGGCCATGCGCATGCGCCGGACCCGCAAATGCTGGCCGGGCCAATGAACTGGCGGTCTGCCTGGGCGGCTGTCGCCGCTGTAGGCCTGCGGCCATGTTCGGGCGCGCTGATCGTGCTCACCTTCGCGATGCTGAACGGGCTCATAGCCGGCGGCGTGCTGTCGGTCTTCGCCATGGCGGTCGGCACGGCGATCACCGTCTCGGCGCTGGCGACGCTGGCCGTGACGGCGAAGAACGCGGCGCTGAAATTCTCGGGCTCCGGCGCGATGTCGGCGCGGCTGCATCGCGGCATCGAGATCGGCGGCGCTGCGCTGGTGATGGTGCTGGGAATTATCCTCCTGGGTGGAGCCATGGCTTCCTATTGAAGCCTGCCTCCCAACTCATCCTCGATATGTATGCGGATGATGTCGTCGAAAGAGGTTTCGGCGGTGAAGCCGAGATCGCGTGCGCGGATGGCTTCGAAGCGTTGCGGCCAGAAATTCACGATTGACGCGATCGCCGGGTCTGGCTCCTCGCGGATCAGCGCGACCGCCTTCTCGCCGGCGACGCGGCGCAGGGCCTCGATCTGTTCGCCGACCGAGACGGCGACACCGGGCAGGGTGATCGCGCGGCGCGGGCCGATTTCCTCCGACGACAATCCGGCGGCGTGGAGCAGGAAACCGACGGCCGAGCGCGGGCTGGCATGCGTGTGCACCAGGTCGCGCGAGACCGGCAGGACCGCTTCCTTGCCGGCGAGGGGCTCGCGGATGATCGAGGAGAAGAAGCCGGAGGCGGCGAGGTTCGGCTTGCCGGGGCGCACGCAGATGGTCGGCAGGCGCAGCGCGATCCCATCCATGAAGCCGCGGCGGGTGTAGTCCGTCAGGATCAGTTCGCCGATCAGTTTCTGGACGCCGTAGGAGGTCAGCGGCACGGGCTGGAAATCGTCGCCGATCGCCGGCGGGAAGGGCGCGCCGAAGACGGCGATGGAAGAGGAATAGACGACGCGGGGGATATACCCCTCGCGCAGACGGATGGCATCGAAGAGAAGGCGCGTGCCGTCGAGATTGGCGCGATAGCCCTTGTCGAAATTCGCCTCCGCCTCGCCGGACACGACGCCGGCAAGATGGAAGATCAGATCGGCATTGCGGGCGGCGAGGCCCTCGGCGACGCCTGGATCGGCGAGATCGCGGGTTTCGGTCGTGACGGCGAAGGACGCACTCGGCGGCTCGAAAGGCACGATGTCCTGCAGATGGAGGCTTTCGATCGGCGTGCCGTTCAATGTGCCGTCGGCGATCAGGCGATCGGTCAGCTTGCGGCCGACCATGCCGGCCGCCCCGGTGATCGCGATCCTCACTTGTTTCTCCGCGACCGGCCGCGCAGCCACAGCCCGATGAAGGGGAGGAGGAGCACGGCGGCGACGACCGCGGCGGCGAGAACCGGGCTTTGCGCCCCGATCGCCATCATGATCGACGGCAGGAAATAGAGGATCAGCGCGAAGCCGACGAGGAGGAGTGCGGCGCTGATCAGCGTCTTGCGGTCGTAATTGCCGTTGCGGTCATCGGACATCACAGCGTCCAGCCTCCGTCGATGGGGATTGCGGTTCCGGTGGTGAAGGCGGCGGCGTCGCTCGCCAGATAGACGGCGAGCGCGGCGACTTCCTCGGGTTTTCCGACCCGGCCCATCGGCTGGCGCTCGACGAACATGGCAAGCGCCTTGTCTGCGCCGCCGACCGACTTGCCGAGATCCTCGACGCGGCCATGCCACGAGGGCGATTCGATCGTGCCGGGGCAGATGGCGTTGCAGCGGACCCCCTGGCGGATGAAATCCTGCGCGACCGACTTGGTCAGGCCGATGACGGCGGCCTTGGTTGCGCCATAGGCATAACGGTTCGGCGCGCCCTTGAGCGACGAGGCACCGGAGGACATGTTGATGATCGATCCGGAGGTTTCGTGGGCGGCGGCGCGCGTCAGCATTTCCGGCAGGAAAGCGCGGATCATGCGATGCATCGACTTGACGTTGAGGTTGAAGGAAAAATCCCAGTCGTCCTCGGAGCAATCGAGCACGGTGCCGTGATGGACGTAGCCGGCGACATTGGCGAGGATGTCGATGCCGCCGACAGCGCTTGCATAGGCCTCGACCGCTTCCGTGTCGGTGACGTCAAGGCGGGCCTTGGCGGCGTCGAGGCCGTCGAGCTTGTCGATGTCGAGATCGGAGGCATGGACGGTCGCGCCCTCTGCCGCGAAGGCCTCGGCGATGGCGCGGCCGATCCCCTGGCCCGCCGCCGTGACGACGGCGATCTTTCCTTCGAGTTGTCCGGCCATGTTCTCTCCCGTCTTGTCGTCAGGCGACCGTCGCCGCCAGATAGACAGCTGTACGGTCGCCCATATTGTCCTCGCGCTCTACCACGAAGCCGAGACGTTTGTACCATGCAAGGGCCGGATTGAGGGAATTGGTCAACAGCCGGACACGCGGCAGGCCGAGCGCGCGGGCGCGCGCGAAGGTCGCCTGCATCATCGCGTTGCCGAGGCCGGTTCCGGCGGCCGCCGGCAGGGTGCCGATCGATTCCAGAAAGAGATGGTCCGGCTGGCGGCGCAGGATCAGCAAGCCGTCGCTGTTGGGAGCAAGCCAGGCTTCGCATTCGGCGAGCACCTGGCCGTAATCCCATTCGAGGGGGAAGGGCTGGGCGCCGACGATTTCGCGGGTGCGGGCATAGGCGCCGTTCTGAATTTCCTCGACAAGGGCGCGGGCCTCCGGGCCGATCCGTGTGAAGGCAAGGCTGTTCGCTTCGAGACGCCGCGCGGTGAGCGCCGACAGGGCGACGCGCTGGCGGCCGTCGGCGTCGAAATTCTCGGGCGCAAGCCAGGTTTCGAACGCAGCTTTCGCCTGCGGCCAATCGCGGTCGAGGAGCGAGAACCAGGCGGTGTCGCGGTTTTCGCCCTTGACGATCAGATGCTGGCGGAACACGCCTTCGAAAGCCATGCCGAAGCGGATTGCGGCACTTTTCGAGGGCGCGTTTCGGTCGTTGCATTTCCATTCGAAACGGCGATAGCCGAGATCATCGAACGCGTGACGCGCGAAGAGATAGAAAGCCTCGGTGGTGACCGGCGTGCGGGCGATCAGGGACGACCAGAGAATGTTGCCGATCTCGATGACTCCGTTCGCCGCATCTATGCGCATGAAGGTCTGGCGGCCGGCGACCTTGCCCGTCGCCTTGTCGATGACGGCGTAAAAGAGCGGATCGGCGCTGGCTTCCGCGGTCTCGAGCCAGGGCTGGAACGCTTCCCGGTTCTGCGGCGGATAGTCTGGCAGCCAGCGAAACCGGGCGTCGGCATCCTGCATGGTCGAGGCGACATAGAGGCCGTCGCCGTGGCGGGCGGCGGAGAGGCGTTCCACGCGCGCGAAGCGGCCTTCCAGAAATTCGGCGGCGGGCGCGGGGCGCGAAGTCCAGGTCGACAGGTCTTGCATGGCGATTGTCCCGATGGGCGAGAATTGCGTTTCCCTAACCGAAATGCCAGAGAGCTTCACGCCGGAAATTGTCAGGGAAACAAGATGCTGCACACAGTCGCCGCCTATGATCGTATCGGGGAAGAAAACGCCTTTGCCGTTCTGGCGCGGGCGACACAGCTGGCCGCCGAGGGGCGCGACATCATCAATCTCGGCATCGGCCAGCCGGATTTCAAAACGCCGGACCATATCGTCGAGGCGGCGATCAAGGCGCTGCGCGACGGCCATCACGGCTATACGCCGGCCAACGGCATCCTGCCGGCGCGCGAGGCGGTGGCGAGGCGCACGCTGACCATGACCGGCGTGGAAATCTCGCCGGAAAGCGTGATGATCATGCCGGGCGGCAAGCCGACCATGTATGCGGCGATCACCCTGTTCGGCGAGCCGGGCGCGGAAATCCTCTATCCCGACCCCGGCTTTCCGATCTACCGCTCGATGATCGAGTTTACCGGCGCGACGCCGGTGCCGGTGCCGATCCGCGAGGAAAACGGCTTCGCCTTCTCGGCGGAGGAGACGCTGTCGCTGATCACGCCGAAAACGCGGCTGCTGATCCTCAATTCGCCGGCCAACCCGACCGGCGGCGTGACGCCGAAATCGGAGATCGACGCGCTGGTGAAGGGGTTGGCGGACTTCCCGGACGTGGCGATCATGTCGGACGAGATCTACGACGTCATGACCTATGACGGCGAGACGCATACGTCGCTTCTGACCTACCCGGAGATCCGCGACCGGCTGATCGTGCTGAACGGCTGGTCGAAGACCTGGGCGATGACCGGCTGGCGGCTCGGCTGGTCGATCTGGCCGGACGGGCTGATCGACAAGGTGCGCAAGCTCGCCGTCAATTGCTGGTCCTGTGTCAACGCGCCGTCGCAATTCGCCGGCATCGCGGCGATCGACGGGCCGCAGGACGCGGTGGACGAGATGATGGCCGCTTTCGACAAGCGCCGGCATATCGTGGTGGAAATGATGAACGCACTGCCGGGCGTGAGCTGCGCGACGCCGAAGGGGGCCTTCTATGCCTTCCCGAATGTCTCGGAGACCGGCTGGAAGGCGAAGAAGCTCGCCTCGGCGCTGCTGGAGGAGGCCGGGGTGGCGCTGATCGGCGGACCGGATTTCGGCATTCTCGGCGAAGGCTATATCCGGCTTTCGTTCGCGAATTCGGCGGAGAATATCGAAAAGGCGATCGAGCGGATCGGCGGGTTTCTCGAGAAAACGACTCCCTAAAATCCGACTATCTTTACGCTGTCCAGATTTGAGCGTTTGGCGTTTTTCCGGCGTCAAGATATCCTCCGCGCGTGATTCGAGCGGACGGAGGGCCGGATGTCGACGGCGCAGGAAACCGAGCGCAAGCCCTATCATCACGGCGACCTGCGCGCGGCGCTGATCGCGGCGGCCGAGGCGGAACTGATCGAGAAGGGCGTCGACGCCTTTTCGCTGCGCGGCACCGCGAAACGGGCGGGCGTTAGTCATGCGGCGCCTGCGCATCATTTCCGTGACGCCAATGCCCTGCTCGATGCGCTCGCGGCCGCCGGTTTCGCGCGGCTGACCGCTGCGATGCGGGAGGAGCAGGCGAAGGCCAGCGGGGACGGCAAGGACCGTTTCGCGGCAGCCGGCGTCGGCTATGTGCGTTTCGCGCTCGACAATCCCGAGCTGCTGCAGCTGATGTTCGGCATGTCGCGCCGCCCCGGCGACGACGCGGAGCTGAAGCGCAATTCGGAGGCGGCCTTTTCAGTGCTGGTCAACGGGGTGGGGCAGGTTCGCGGGCGCGAGGTCTTTCAAAGCGAGGCGGGCTGGCGCGATGTCGCCGCCTGCTGGTCCATCGTGCATGGTTACGCGCAGCTGGCGATCGCCGGAAAGATGGATTTCGTCACCGGGCTGGATTTCGATGAACAGCGCGGCCTGATCGCGGATCTGGTGCGGCGGGCGCTTCCGGGGTGAAGAATTTTCGATGCCCCAAACACAAAGCGGGCGATCTTTGGAGAAAGATCGCCCGGCTTCTTTAGACCGCAGAGGGAGGAGCTGTCGGTCCAATATGCCACCACTGTTTCAGGATGACACGAATCAGTAACCAAATGGTTAACGATTCGGCGAATACATGCAATTCCGCTCAGTAAGAGTGGGTCGTCTATTTGCATGGGCTGAGACATTTTCGCCACAGATAGGCAAAGTTCAGGCAAGTTTCGCGACTACTTGCGTCCGTGACGGCCGAATATAGGCAAGATCTTGCCTATCTCTAGGGAAGGTAACGCGTCGGCGGTTGGCGCGGCATCCGATCCGATTGAATCAACCAGATCGGTAAACTTGCCGCGCCGGACGGCAGCCGCTCAGCGCGCGACGATCTCCGGTCCCATCAGCGCATAGGGCAGCGCCGTCGACAGCACCGGCAGATAGGTGACCAGCACGAGGAAGACGAGCAGGACGGCCACGAAGGGCGCGGCCGCGCGCACGACCTGGATCAGGCTCATGCCGGTGATACCGGATGTGACGAAGAGGTTCAGCCCGATCGGCGGGGTGATCATGCCGATCTCCATGTTGACCACCATGATGATGCCGAGATGGATCGGATCGACGCCGAGCTCCATGGCGATCGGGAAGACGACCGGGGCGACGATCAGCAGCAGGCCGGACGGTTCCATGAACTGGCCGCCGAGCAGCAGCAGCAGATTGACGGCGATCAGGAAGGTGAACCAGGTGAAGCCGGCGTCGACCATCAGGCCGGTGATCGCCTGCGGAATGCGCTCCGCCGTCAGCACATGGGCGAAGAGAAGCGCGTTCACGATGATGAACATTAGCATGATGATCGTCTTCGACGAGTCGATCATCACCTTGCGCGTGTCGGCGTGGAAGAACGCGCCGAAGAAATGCCGGCCGATCAGGCCGAGGTTGCGGGCCCAGATCGGCAATCCCGCAACGATGTTGCGCGGAATGTTGGCGACGCTCGACTCCGGATCGCGCCAAATCGCATAGGCGACGAGGACGGCGAGCGACAGGGCGAACCCGAGCCATGCGCGGCCTGCGGCGGTGACGTTTTCCCAATCGGCGGTGACGAAGAACGACAGCACCATCCAGACGAAGAAGAAAGCGAGCGCGTATACCGTCGCGTTGAAGCCGATCTTCGCCGGGGTGTATGTGTCGCTGTCGGTTCCGAGCCAGCGGCGGTCCTTCATGGGGCCCATGTCGCGGTAGACGAAGACGGCGATGAAGAAGGCGTAGACGGCGGCCACGGCAGCGGCCTCTGTCGGCGTGAAGACGCCGCCATAGATGCCGCCGATAATGATGATGATGAGGAAAAGGCCCCACCCGGCTTCCTTGCCGCCGCGCATGATCTCGCCGAAGCCCTTCCAGTCTTCGGCCGGCAGGTTACGGCGGCGGGCGATGACATAGATCGCGATCATCAGCATCAGGCCGGCGAGCAGGCCCGGAATGACGCCGGCCAGGAACATGCGTCCGACGGAGACGTTGGTGGCCGCGGCATAGACGACCATGACGATGGACGGCGGAATGAGGATGCCGAGCGTGCCCGCATTGGCGATGATGCCGGCGGCGAAGTCCTTGGAATAGCCGACCTGGCGCATGCCGGCGATCGCTATCGTGCCGATGGCGACTACGGTGGCGGGCGAGGAGCCCGAAAGCGCGGCGAACATCATGCAGGCCAGCACCGAGGCCATGGCCAGGCCGCCGCGGAAATGACCGACCGTGGCGATGGAGAAGCGGATGATGCGCTTGGCCACGCCGCCGGTGGACATGAAGGCCGATGCGAGCACGAAGAACGGAATGGCGAGCAGCGTGTAGTTCTGCGACGCGGTGAACAGTTGCAAGGCGACCGACGACATCGAATCGTCGGAGAAGAATGCAATGACGACGATCGACGACAGGCCGAGCGAGATGGCGACTGGCACGCCCAGAAACAGAAGGCCCAGCACCAGGATGAAGAGGATAGCGGTTTCCATGGCGGATCAGTCCTTCAGGGTGTCGCGGTTTTCCGCCACGAGCTCTTCGGCCTCGTGCCCGGCGATGATGAGTTCGCGGTCGCCGCGCCAGATCAGGATGAAAGCCTGCACCGCGCGGTAGGCGATGAGCGTCAGTCCGACGGGAAGGGCGAGATAGGCGATCCAGCGCTGCACGCGCTCCTGCAGGCCGAAGCTCTCCTGCATCCACAGCGGATAGCGCAGATCGTCGAGACCGGTTCCGCGGTCATACATGAAAGTCCAGTAGCCGAGCGCGCCGGATGTCTGCCAGCGGGTCACCTCCTGGGCTCCGACAAACTGCAGCCAGCCGGCGTGCATCAGCATGGCCGCATAAAGGAAGACGCAGAGCGCGCCGAACAACGCCGCGATGCGAAACAGCGGCTTGGGAAAGAGCCGGATCAGCGCGTCGACGCCCAGGTGCATGCCCTGTTTGACGCCGTAACTCGCGCCGATGAGGATCAGCCATGCGAACAGCACGCGCGTCAGTTCCAGCGCGCCGCCCCACCCGGAGTTGAAACCGTAGCGGGCAACCACCTGCGAGAACGAAACGATGGTGATCAGCGCGAGGAGAATCGCGATGAAGTTCTCCTCGAACGTGTTGACGGTTTCCGGTCTGTATCGTTCCGCGACGAACAGGATGCAGAGCATCAGCACCAGAAGTGCGGCTGGCCAGAACAGTTCCATGGACGTGTCCCCCGGCGTCAGATGGATGGCGCGCGTGCGATTTTTGTTATGGTTGCACCGCCGGGCGAGAGATCCGCCCGGCGGTCATATCTTTTTTGGATCAGGAGCCGTTGGAAGAGACGGCGGCGTCGATCAGATCCTTGCCGATATCGCCTTCGAACTGCTCCCAAACCGGCTTCATGACCGAAACCCATTCGGCGCGCTGTTCCGGCGTCAGTCCGCGGACGGTCGCGCCGGCGTCGATGATGTTCTGCCGGTTGGCGGCTTCCTTCTCGGCGACCTGTGCATTGGCCGCGCGGGTCACGTCATTCACGATCGACAGGAACTGTTCGCGAACATCCGCGTCGAGGCCGTTCAGCCAATCGGTCGACGTCACCAGCAGATAGGCGAGAAGCTGGTGGTTCGTCTCGGTGATGCCGTCCTGCACCTCGAAGAATTTCTGGGTGTAGATGTTCGACCAGGAGTTTTCCTGCCCGTCGACAACGCCCGTTTGCAGCGCGCCGTAGACTTCCTTGAAGGCAAGCTTCTGGGCTGATGCCCCCATCGCCTCGATCATCGCGACGGCCACGTCGGATGTCTGGACGCGGAACTTGAGACCGTTGGCGTCGGAGGGAACGAGCAGCGGCTTGTTGGCCGAGAACTGCTTCAGGCCGGAGGACCAGTAGCCGAGCCCGGTGTATCCGTCGCTTTCCGTCACCTTCAAGAGATCCTTGGCCGCATCCGTCTCGGTGAAGGCGGCGACAGCGTCAAGCGAGGAGAACAGGAACGGAAGGTCGAACAAGCGGTACTTCTTGGTATAGGCCTCGAACTTGGAGAGCGACGGTGCGGCAAGCTGCACATCGCCCAGAACGAGCGCTTCCATCACCTTGTCGTCGTCGTAAAGCGTGGAGTTCGCGAAAACCTCCATGCAGGCGGTGCCGTTCATTTCCTCGTTGACGCGTTCGGCGAGCATGGTCGCCGCATCGCCCTTCGGGTGACCGGTGGCGGCAACGACGTGGCTGAACTTGATGACCATTTCGCCGTCGTCGCAGGCTTCCTGCGCGAGCGCCTGGCCTGCGGCAAAGGTGATGGCGAGCGCCGAGACGGCGCCGAGAAGCTTCTTCATGAGATTTACCTCCACTAAGGGGACCATTCCCCGGTTCTCACGACACAGGGAGGCATCGGCCCAAGGCCGGCTGTTCGCGGTCGTGCCCGCGCTCCTCCCTCAAAAGGCGTCAAAACCTTTCAGGCAAAAAGGGTAGCACATCGCGTGCCAGTTTCCAGAGAGGCGGAATCGCGGGTATTGCGCGGAGAGGTTGCCGTTGAATGGGTAGACTTCTACCCATTCCACCGCGGCGATGTCACCGAAACTACCCGTCGGCGTCGGAGGCGATACCGAGCTTGCGCATCTTGTCGTAAAGGCCCTTGCGGGAAATGCCGAGCGCCTCGTGGACGTCCTTCAGCTTGCCGCCTGCCTTGCGGATCTCCGCCTCGATGACGGCGCGCTCGAAGGCGGCCATGCGGTCCGACAGGGGGCCGCCGAAGTCCTCCCCCGCGGACGCCGCCCCGTTGCCGAACCCGTTCCACAGGCCGAGCACCCAGCGGTCCGCGACATTGCGCAATTCGCGGACATTGCCGGGCCATTCATGGGCGACGAGCTGGCGTTCCAGCGCGGGGGTGAATTCGGGGATCTCGCGGCGATAGCGGGCGCGGGCCAGACGGGCGAGCCGTTCGAACAGGAGCGGGATGTCCTCGCGCCGGTCGCGCAGCGGCGGGATGGAGAGCGAAACGACATTGAGGCGGTAGAAAAGATCGGCGCGGAAACGGCCGGCCTTCGCCTCCTGCGACAGGTCCGATTTCGTTGCGGCGATAAAGCGGACATCGAGCGGAATGCGCTTGTTGGAGCCGAGGCGCTCTATGGCGCGCTCCTCGATGGCGCGCAGGAGTTTCGCCTGCAGGTCGAGCGGCATGGATTCGATCTCGTCGAGAAAGACCGTTCCGCCATCGGCATGTTCGAGCTTGCCGATGCGCTGTTTGGATGCGCCGGTAAAGGCGCCGGCTTCGTGGCCGAACAATTCGGATTCGAAGATGTCCGGCGGAAGGGCGGCGCAGTTAAGCGCGACGAAGCCTGCCGAGGCGCGGGGCGAGAAATCATGCAGGGCGCGGGCGACGACCTCCTTGCCGGCGCCGGTCTCGCCAATGACGATGACATCTGCGCCGGTGTCGGCGACCAATTCGATCTCGTCACGCAGCGCGGCGATCGCCGGCGAACGGCCGACGATCCGCTCGGCAATGCCGCTGACCGCGTCGAGCTCGGAGCGCAGGATGCGGTTTTCCAGCACCAGGCGGCGCTTTTCCAGCGCGCGGCGGGTGACGGCGCCGAGATCCTGGACGCGAAAGGGTTTCGGGATGAAGTCGTAGGCGCCCTCGCGCATCGCGTCGACGGCGATCTGGATGTCGCCATGGCCGGTGACGAGGATGACGGGAATCGCCGGGTCGATTTCCAGCACCCTCGCCATGAACTGCATGCCGTCCATGTCTGGCATGCGGATGTCGGACACGACGGCGCCGGCGAAGTCGCGATGGATCGCCTCCAGCGCGTCGGACGGGCGCTTGAAGTCGACGACATCGAGATCGTCGAGTTCGAGGCCCTGCCTCAGGGCGTGGCGCAGATCGTCATCGTCGTCGACGAGGAGGATGTCCGGTCCGGATTGGGTCAAGGGCGTCTCGTCCTCTCGTTCGGCATCATTCCGCCGCCTGGGCCTGATGGCCCTCCGCCGGAATGTCGATGACGAAACAGGCCCCGGTTTCCCCGTCGCGGTCAACCAGCCGGACGGAGCCTTCGAGATCGCGCACGACGCTGTCGACAATGGAAAGGCCCAGCCCGAGGCCGGACCCGACCGGTTTCGTGGTGAAGAAGGGGTCGAAGACCTTGCCCCTGACATCCGGATCGATGCCCGGACCGTTGTCGGCGATGCGGATCATCACGCGGCCATCCTCCGCCCAGGCGGAGATGTCGATGCGGGCTCCCGCCGGGGCGACGCCGTCCGCGCCGGCCAATGCGTCGACAGCGTTGCCGACGAGGTTGACGACGATCTGGGAGAGGCGGATAGGGCCGGTATGGGCGGTCAGTCCGGCGGGAATGTCGGTGGCGATCCTGACGCCGGCCTTCTTGGCCTTCTGGCCGACCAGCAGCAGCGCCTCGGATACGACGCTGCCGATCCCGGCCGGAACCAGCGCCGTGCCGGGCTTGCGCGAAAAGGAGAGCAGCGTCTTCGACAACTGGCTCATGCGGTCGACCATCTGGCCGATGCGCGCGAGCACGTCGGGCACGGCGGCTGTCTTGCCGCGCTCGATCATCCTCGCGGCGTTATCGGCATAGGTCTTTATGGCGGCGAGGGGCTGGTTGTATTCGTGGCTGAGCGTCGCCGACATCTGGCCGATGACGGCGAGCTTGGCGGCGTGCACCAGTTCGCCCTGCGTTTCGCGCAGCTGTTCCTCGGTCAGGCGGCGGGCCTCGTTTTCCTGGCGCAGCGCCGCGTTGACCTCGGACAATTCGGCGGTGCGGTCGCGGACCACCCTTTCGAGGCGCATGTTCTGCGCCTTCTCGCGGCGCATGCGGGTGTCGGCCATTTCCTGGCGCCAGACGAGAATAAGCGTCGACAGGCCGATCAGAAGCACCGTCAGCCCGGTAATCCAGGACGCGTTGCGCCGGGCTGTGGCGACCGGCCCGGCATCGACCAGCACATGCATGGTCCAGCCGAGAATGGGAATGTGGCGCGCGGCCTCGACAAAAAGCGCATTATCCGCGTCGGGCACGCGAATGAACTCGCCGGCAGAAAATGCAAGCGGCCCGATGCCGGGCGCGGCCTCGGATGCGACCCAGGGCCGGCTCACCCATTGCGAGCGGTTCGACAGGAAGACGAATTCGCGCGCGTCGGTGACGAAGATCGGGTGGCTCGAGAGGGACCAGTTGGCCTCGATCGCCCAGAACGGAACGGCGACGAGGATCATGCCCGCATCCGCGCCGGGGCGAGGGCCGGGAATATGCGAGGCGAAGGCATAGGCGCGCGACCCGTCGGCAAGCCGGAGCGCGGTTCGGCCGAGCCGGCGCTGGGCGACCGTTTGCGGCAGGCCGGAGGCGATGATGGTTTTCGTCTCGATCAGGCCGTTCGCCGAGGCGATGACACGGCCCTTGATCGTCGCGACGGCGACGTCGCGGGCGCCGGAGGCGGCGGCGACGCTTGGCAGGAGCGAACGCATGGATTCGGCCTGTTCGCGCGGCGGGCCATCCAGGAAGAGGCTGCGGACATCGGCGCGCCGCGACAGGAGCGGCGGGATCAGCCGGTATTTCTCCATCACGCCGGACAGGGCCTCGATCTGCAGCGCGAGCGTTTCCTCGGCGGTGGCGGCCAGCGAGGTGCGGGCGCGCTCGCCGGCCCAGTCCCGGGCGGTCCAGACCGACAGGCCAAGGCACAGAAGCGTCACCCCGATCACCGCGCGGGTGACCAGGCGATAGCGTTTCTTCAACTGTGCGCCGCTTGCCGTCATGACCGGCGTTTTTACCGGTCAGTCGTGTTCCTGCACAAGCCGACGTTCGAAGGAGAGTGTCTTTATCAGCGCGTAGACCGTATTGCCGGGGCGCAGGCCGAGATCTTCCACCGTGCGGCGGGTGACGCGCGCCTTGACGAGTTGCAGGCCGACAATGCCGCGAATCTCGACCGAGGCGCGGCCGTCCCCGATGATTTCCTCGATGACCATGGGAAGCTGGTTGCGCACCGACAGGTCGCTGCGCGGAACCAGCGACAAGGCGACGTCGCTGGAATCGACGCGCAGGCGCAAGGCCGTTCCGGGGCGGGGCAGGTCGTCGCGGTTGCCGGGACCGAGGAGATAGACCGTGTAGCCCTCCAGATCGAGCTCCATCATGTCGTGCTCTTCGTCGTAATGACGGAAGATGGCGCGCAGCAAGACGCTGGCGGCGCCCTGGCCGAGATATGCGCCGAGGTCGGAGCGGGCAAAGAGCGCGGTGGCATCGCCGGAGGCGACGACGCGGCCTTCGGAGATGAGCACCAGCGTGTCGGCGAGCCGGGCGATTTCCTCGATCTCGTGGCTGACATAGAGGATCGGGATGCGCGTTTCCGAGCGGATGCGCTCCAGATAGGGCATGATCCGCGCGCGCCTTGCGTGATCGAGCGAGGCAAGCGGCTCGTCCATCAGCAGGATCTGCGGGTTCGACATCAGGGCCCGGGCGATGGCGACGCGCTTGCGTTCGCCGCCGGACAGGGTTTCCGGCATGCGCTCGATCAGGGCCTCGATGCCGAGCATGGCGACGATCTGGTCGAATTCGGGCTGGCCGGGCCGCGCCGCATTGCGGGTCGCGCCATAGGCGATGTTGCGCCGGACATTCATGTGCGGGAACAGGCGGTCGTCCTGGAAGACGTAGCCGACCTTGCGGCGATGCGCGGCGACGTGGACGCCCTTGTCCGTGTCCTCGACGACCCTTCCGCCATATTCGATGCGGGCGCGGTCCGGCCGGGTCAGCCCGGCGACGGCGCGCAGCAGGGTTGATTTGCCGGCGCCCGACTGGCCGAAGATTGCGGTGATGCCATGCCCGGCTTCGAAAGCGGCTTCGAGCGTGAACTCGCCGGCCCTGACGGCGATATCGACGGCGAGCTCAGCCATTGCGGGCCTTTTTCACGGAGGGCAGGCGGGACGCGACCCATTCGGAGGCGAGGATCGCGCCGATGGCGAGAAACACGGAGAAGGCGATCAGCCTCAGCGCGGCGGCGTCGCCCGTCGGGCTTTGCAGCAGCGAGTAGATCGCCAGCGACAGGGTCTGGGTCTGACCCGGAATATTCGAGACGAAGGTGATGGTCGCGCCGAATTCGCCCAGCGCCTTGGCGAAGCCGAGAATGATTCCGGCGAGGATGCCGGGAAAGGCAAGCGGCAGGACGACGGTGACGAGGATGCGCAGGCGGCTTGCGCCGAGCGTTTTGGCGGCTTCCTCGAGGCCCGGATCGATTGCTTCGAGCGACAGGCGGATCGGGCGGACGAGCAGCGGAAAGCCCATGACGGCGGCGGCGAGCGCGGCGCCGGTCCAGCGGAAGGCGAATTCGAGGCCCGTCGTTTCGCGCAGGAGCCAGCCGAGCGGGCCGTTCGCGCCGAACCAGACGAGCAGCGCGTAGCCGGTGACGACGGGCGGCAGGACGAGGGGGAGCGTTGTGACCGCCTGGAGCAGGCCACGGCCGCGGAACCGCCAGCGGGCGAGCGCCCAGGCGACGAGAAAGGCAAAGGGCAGCGCCGCCGCCATGGCGGTGGTCGCGACTTTCAGAGACAGCGCGATGATCGCAAGTTCGCCCCCCGTCAGCATGTCATCCCTGTCCGGCTTCGCCGCCTGGAAGGAAGCCGTATTTGGCGAGGATCGCCTGGCCTTCGGCAGCGTTCATGCGGTCGAGAAAAGCCTGGCCGGCCTCGCCGCCGCCGGTCAGCAGGACGGCCTCATAGGCGATTTCCGGATGGCTCGCCGGATCGAAGCGATAGGCGATGGCGAGGTCCGGCTCCATGTGCGCGTCGGTGGAGTAGACGATGGCCGCGCCGACCTCGCCGCGCGCGGCCATGGCGAGGGCGACGCGGACATTTTCCGCGAAGGCGGCGTTGGCGGAGACATCGTCCCAGATGCCGAGCGTTTCGAGCGCCGCCTTGGCGTAGATGCCCGCCGGCACATTGGTCGGGTCGCCCATTGCGAACCGGGAGGAGAGGAGGTCGCCGATATCGGAACTTTCGGTCGATTGCGAGGTGACGACGAGGCCGTTGCGCGCGATCACCATCGGGTCGCCGGCCAACCGGTCCGGGGCGTTTTCGCCGAGCCATGTCACCCAGTCGCGGTTGGCGGATATGTAGACGCCGGCCGGCGCGCCCGCGGCGATCTGGCGGGCGAGCGTCGAGGAACCGGCGACCGAGACGGAGACGGCGCAGCCGGTGTCGGACCGGAATCCTTCGGCAAACTCACCGACGGCGTCGGTCATCGATGCGGCGGCGAAGACTATCAGCGGGCCATCGCCGCAATCGAGCTCGTCTGCCGCCGCTGTGGCGGGAGACAGGGCCACGACGGCGAAGGCGGCGAGCGCGCCCCTGCGAAAGGCGGTGAGCGATATCATGGCGATTCTCCGATATGTTTCTTGAAACATATTGGGATTCCCCACCCTGTCAATCGCCGTTCGCATCGGACGCTGCCTCGGCAGAGAGCATGGATTTCAGCGTGTCGATTTCGGGGGCGGCGGCCTTGCCGGCCTTGACCATCATGCGGCGATAGGTGGCGAGGACGTCCTCGCCGGTCCGGGTCAGGCGCGCGCCGCCGCGCGTGCTGCCGCCGCGCTCGGTCTCGACGACCGGCTCGCGGAAGGCGGCGTTCATCGCCTCGACCAGCGACCATGCGCGCTTGTAGCTCATCTTCATCCGCCGGCCGGCGGCGGCGATGGAGCCGGTGTCGCGAATGCTCTCCAGCAGGTCCGCCTTGCCGGGTCCGATGGCGAAGTCGCCGACAAGCGCGATCCGCAGATGCAAGGGCCTCGCCGGATTGTTGGTCATGATGCGTCACTTCCCTCCTGCGCGCAGGCGCGCGGTGGAAAAGGTAGCATCCCGACCGGCTTCACTTGAAGCGGAAACCGCTCAGGCGGGCGCGCCTTCGGCGGTTGCGCCGCGGATCGTCGCCTCGACATGGTCGATCAGCGCATCGGGGAGGCCGAGCCGGCCAGCGAGCAGGTCGAGGTAACCGCGTTCGGCGCGGCTGTCGGGGCTGATGGTCAGGCGGGACGCCGTGTAGAGCTCCACTTTCTGCGCGTCCGTCTTTGCCGCCGAGATGATCGTGTCGAGGTCGAGCGGCGTTGCGAGTTCGCGCTTGATGAATTCGGCGGCGTCCTCGTCGAGGCCGGACAATGCGAGCTTGCCGGCGATCTGTTCGCGCTCCTCGTCATCGACATGGCCGTCGGCGCGGGCGGCGGCGATCATGGCGCGGATGAGGGCGAGTGCGAATTCATCCTCGCCCTGCGGCGCGGAGGCGGGATCGAACGCCGTGTCGGCGGGCGGCGGAAGCAACGCGGGGTCGCCGGCCGCGTCCTGGCGGGTTTGCTCGGGCGATTTGCCGTCCTGGTAGTTCTGCCAGGCCTTCCAGGCGAGGCCGGCAACGGCGGCTGCTCCGCCGAGCTTGAGCGCCGAGCCGGTGATCGAACGTCCCGTCGACGTGCCGAGCAGGATCGCGGCGATGGCGCCGGTGGCGATGGGATTGTCCTTGGCCAGCTGGCCGACCTGTCCGGCCTTGTCGCGCACGCTGCCTTGCGTACCTGGAACGTTGCTGTCGAGAAGATCGGTCAGAAGCTTTTTCGGGTCGAACATCGGCTGGTCCTCTTGTCGGGAAACGCGGCGCGCCGTGCGCCGGGCAGGCCACACGTGGTGTTTCTACGGAGCCAATGCAACAAAGCGATGATCGCGGCGGGTGCGACGAAAAACCCCCGCCGATGGGCGGGGGTTCGATGTCGTCCTACTGGATGGGCGGGGGCTGGCTGAGGTCCGGCTCCTCCGCCGGCGCGGGTTCGCCGGTCGGCGGCGGGGAGCCGTTCAGATTGAGGCCGCCGGGCAGGCCGGGCAGGCCCAGAGAGGGCTGCGCGGGCTGCTGGCCGCCGCCGGACTGGTCGCCCAGGCCCGAAGGCGCGCCATTGAGATTGAGACCGCCCGGCAGACCGAGGCCGCCGCCACCCTGACCGGGAAGACCCGGCAGGCCGCTTGGCGCCCCGGGCGCGGTCGGCGCGCCCATGCCCGGCAATTGAATCTGCACGTCCTCGAGATTCATTGGCTTCTCGTCATCCTTGTAGTGGGTGACGAGGCGCGGATAGAAAATCACGATCATGATCGCCAGGAACTGGATCACGATGAAGGGCAGCGCGCCCTTGTAGATCTCGGTTGTGCGGATGCCCTCGATGAACTTGCCCGTGACGACGTCGTTCCACGCCTTGGCCGGCGAGATGGAGCGCAGATAGAAGAGCGCGAAGCCGAAGGGCGGCGTCAGGAAGGACGTCTGCAGGTTGATGCCGAGGATGATGCCGAGCCAGATCAGGTCGATACCGAGTGTCTCGGCCGGGCCGACCAGCAGCGGCACGACGATGAAGGCGATCTCGAAGAAATCGAGGAAACAGCCGAGAATGAAGACGATGATCGTCACGACGACGAGGAAGCCGTGTTCGCCGCCCGGCAGCGACAGCAGCAGCTCCTCGATCCACAGATGTCCGTTGATGCCGTAGAAGGTCAGGCCGAAGACGCGCGCGCCGATCAGGATGAACATCACGAAGGATGTCAGCTTGGTGGTGGAATCGAGCGCTTCCTTCAGCGACGTCATGTTGAGGCGGCGCTTGATGAAGGCGAGGATCAGCGCGCCGGTCGCGCCCATGGCGCCGCCTTCGGTCGGCGTGGCGATGCCGAGGAAGATCGTGCCGAGAACGAGGAAGATCAGCGCCAGCGGCGGGATCAGCACGATGATGACCTGTTCGGCCAGGCGCGAGATGATGCCGAGTTTCAGATAGCGGTTGGCGAGGCTGACGGCGAGCGCGGTGGCGGTCGCCAGCGTGGCCGACCAGACGAAGCGCGTCTCGTAGCGCAGGCCGTCGAAGACGAAATGGTAGAGCAGGTAATGCAGGCCGACCGTGAGGGCGATCATCGCGAGCAGCGAGACGACGCCGCCGCCCAATGTGCGGAACTCGGCGGGCAGGGCCGGCGCTGCCTTCGGCCGGATCAGCGTGACGATAAAGATGTAGGCGCAGTACATCGCGATGATCATCACCGCCGGCAGCAGCGCGCCGACATACATGTCGCCGACCGAGCGGCCGAGCTGGTCCGACATGACGATGAGGACGAGCGACGGCGGGACGATCTGCGCCAGCGTGCCGGAAGCGGCGATGGTGCCGGTGGCGAGCGAGCGGTCATAGCCGTAGCGCATCATGATCGGCAGCGAGATCAGGCCCATGGCGATCACCGAGGCGGCGACGACGCCGGTGGTCGCGCCGAGCAGCGCGCCGACGAAGATCACCGCATAGGCGAGGCCGCCGCGGATCGGGCCGAAAAGCTGGCCGATCGTGTCGAGCAGGTCTTCGGCCATGCGCGATCGTTCGAGTATCAGCCCCATGAAGGTGAAGAAGGGAATCGCCAGCAACGTGTCGTTGCGCATGACGTCGAAGATGCGGTTGGCGTTGGCCTGCAAGAGGTTCGGGAACAGGCGGATCTGGTCGGGCGCGAAGACCGACAGTTCGACGCCGACGAAGAAGAAGACGAGGCCGCCGGCGGCGAGGGTGAAGGCGACCGGATAGCCGAGAAGCAGAAGCGCCATCACCGAAGTGAACATGATGGGCGCGAGATTGTGGGCGATAAGCTCGATCATGCTTTCGGCCCCTCTTCGGTCAGGTGGGCCGGCGTTTCCATCTCGCGGACGGCGGGCGGCAGATCGCTCTCCTCGTTCGGGTCCTCGATGATGCCGGCGATGACGGCGATCCGCTTGATGATTTCCGAGAAGGCCTGAGCGAGCAGAAGCGCGAAGCCGAGGAAGACCATGGCCTTGGCCGGCCACAGCGTCAGGCCGCCGGCATTGACCGAGATCTCGCCGGAGCGGATCGCGTTCATCATGAACGGATAGCCGAGCCAGACCATGATGCCGCAAAAGGGTAGCAGGAAGAAAATGTGGCCGAGCAGGTCGATCCAGTCTCGCACCTTCTTGGAGAAGTTCGACATGACGATGTCGATGCGGACATGCTCGTTGCGCTGCAGCGTGTAGGCGGCAGCGAGCATGAAGACCGTGCCGTAAAGATACCACTGCAGTTCGAGCCAGGCGTTCGACGAGGTGTCGAACACCTTGCGGATCGTCGCGTTGCCGGCGCTGACCAGCACGGCGACCAGAATGAGCCATGACACGGACCGGCCGACAAAGGCGGTCACGGCGTCGATGGCGCGTGACAGTTTCAACAATGGAGCCATCTCTCTCCCCATATGCGGGCTATGTGAAGGGACGGTGCGGCCGGCGACCCCTCCCGTGGCCGTCGTCCTCGTCCCTTTGCAGCAGCGTCCGACACGTCAGACGCACATGAAAAGTCCCGCCGGTCAAGGCGAAGTGCGCGGCTAGCTAGCATTACGGTCCGGAATTCACAATCGAGTGGTCAGAAATTTTGACCACTATTCAGGGGGTCGCCGGGCGCCGGTTACATAAAACCGTCTACTGACTGTGCAAGCATGGCGGATTGAAGGGTATGATGCGCGCAGGGCGCGTAAAGACTTGCCCTGACGATGGAAATTATATTTGATTGACGAGTCAAACAAAAAGGGAGAGTTCCAATGAGTAAATCTCATGATTTGAGATTTCCGGGTAGCGGTACGGCGACCAGGCGTCATTTTCTGCAGGCAGGCGCCGCGACCGGTCTCGCCGTCGCCGGCTTTTCCGCCGGTATGGCGCCGCGCGCGGCCTTCGCGCAGCCCAAGAGGGGCGGCACCATTCGCCACGCAAAGGGCCATGGCAATACGAGCGACACGCTCGATCCGGCAACATGGACCAACGGTTTCACGGTCGCGCTGCCCTTCGGCATGCATGGCTATCTGACAGTCGTCGCCCCGGACGGTTCGCTGGAAGCCTCTCTGGCCGAGAGCTGGGAAGCGACGCCGGACGCAAAGGTCTGGCGCTTCAAGATCCGCAAGGGCGTCACCTACCATTCGGGCAAGCCCCTGACGCTGGATGACGTCATCGACTCGGTCAATTATCACCGCGGCGAGAACTCGACCTCGGTCGCCAAGCCGATCGTCGCGTCGATCGCGAATATCTCGAAGGACGGCGACGATACGGTCGTGTTCGAGCTTGAAGCCGGCAGCGCCGACTTCCCGTTCGTCTTCACCGACTACCACATGGCGATCTGCCCGTCCGACGGCAATGGCAGCATCGACTGGCGGTCCGGCGACGGCTGCGGGCCTTACAAGCTGATGAATTTCGATCCGGGCGTGATCGCGCAGCTCGAACGGTTCACCGATGACTGGAACCAGAATCGCGGCTGGTTCGACGCTGTCGAGATGCTATCCGTGGTCGACCTGAACGCCCGCACGACGGCGCTCGTTTCGGGCGATGTCGACATGATCGACAAGCTCGACCTGAAGACGGTCGGTCTGCTCGGCCGCAAGCCGGGCGTCGAGATCAACTCGATCGCGGGTCCGCAATATTATTCCTTCGCGGCGCGCTGCGACACGGCGCCCTTCGATGATCTGAATGTACGCCTTGCGCTGAAGCACGCCATCAACCGGCAGGACCTGGTCGACAAGATTCTGTTCGGGCACGGCACCGTCGGCAACGACCAGCCGATCGGACCGAGCTACCGCTTCTACGATGGCGACATCCCGCAGACGGCATACGATCCCGACAAGGCCAAGTTCTACCTGAAAGAGGCCGGGCTCGACAGTCTCGAGGTTGCGCTCTCGGCCGCCGACGCCGCTTTCCCCGGCGCGGTCGACTCGGCCGTTCTCTACCAGGATGCGGCCGCCAAGGCGGGCATCAAGCTGACCGTCAACCGCGTGCCGAATGACGGCTACTGGTCCGATGTCTGGCTCAAGCATCCGTTCTGCGCCGTCTATTGGGGCGGACGGCCGACCGAGGACCAGATCTTCACCACGGCCTATGCCTCGGGCGCGGCCTGGAACGACAGCTACTGGGACAATGCGCGGTTCAACGAGTTGCTGGTGGCCGCGCGCGCCGAACTCGACGAGACGAAGCGGGCCGGAATGTATTCCGAGATGCAGCAGATCGTCTCCCAGGACGGCGGCACGGTCCTGCCGATGTTCGCGAACTTCGTCTTCGCCACGAACGACAAGATCGCCCATGGCGACATGGCGTCGAATTTCGACTGCGACGGCGAGCGCTGGATGGAGCGCTGGTGGTTCGCCTGATCTGACAAGACTGCCGCGCGGACCCGTTCACGGTCCGCGCGGCCGCAATCCTTCGCCGGTGGCCGATGCCAAGCGGCGCGATTTCAAGAAATTGCGCATATCTTCTGCATCAATCGCGTTTGTTGCACCGGAAGTTTCTGATTTTTCTCAATCTTTCTGTTTCGCTTCCGGCAAGCGAAATGATTTGACGTATTCGCCGCGAAGCCCAAAACTGTGCCCGGGCAGAACGAGTCCTCGTGGAGAACCACATGCAGCTCAACCCGGTCACGCTTGACGACAAGTACGACCTGACCTGCGACAGAATCTACGTCACCGGTTCGCAAGCCATCGTGCGCATGCTGCTCATGCAGCGCGAGCGCGACCGCCTTTCCGGGCTCGATACGGCCGGTTTCGTCTCCGGCTATCGCGGGTCTCCGATCAGCGGGCTCGATCAGCAATTGTGGTCGGCCGGGCGGCGGCTGGAGCAATCCGGCATCACGTTCCAGCCCGGTCTCAACGAGGAACTGGCGGCGACGGCCTGCTGGGGCACGCAGCAGGCGGAGATCGGCGGGCAGGGCCGTCATGACGGCGTTTTCGCGCTCTGGTACGCAAAGGGCCCGGGCGTCGACCGCAGCGGCGACGTTTTCCGCCACGCCAATCTCGCCGGCACATCGAAACATGGCGGCGTTCTGGCGCTGATGGGGGACGACCATACGGCGGAATCGTCGACGAACGCCCATCAGAGCGATTTCGCCTTTGTCGACACGTCGATCCCGATCTTCAATCCCGCCGGTGTGCAGGAGATCATCGATTACGGACTGCATGCCTATGCGATGAGCCGCTTCGCCGGCACCTGGGCGGCGATGAAATGCGTCAAGGACAACATCGAATCGACCGCGTCGGTCCATGCCGGAATGGATCGTGTCGTGCCGCGCATGCCGAATTTCGAGATGCCGCCGGGCGGGCTCAATATCCGCCCGATGAGCATCGATTTCCTCGGCCAGGAGGAACGGCTGCATCGCTACAAGCGCGAGGCGGCCATCGCATATACGAGGGCGAACGGCATCGACCGTGTCGTGTGGAGCGGCGGCGCGAAACCGAAACTCGGGCTCGTCGCATCGGGCAAGAACTATCTCGATCTGCGCGAGGCGCTGGCCGATCTCGGCATCGACGAGGCGGCTGCCGAGCGGCTGGGCATCCGGCTCTACAAGATCGGCATGACATGGCCGCTCGACCCGGACGACCTGAAGCGGTTCGCGGACGGACTGCACACGATCTTCGTCGTCGAGGAAAAGCGCGGCCTGATCGAGGTGCAGATCAAGGAAGAGCTTTACGGCCTTGCCAACCGGCCGCTGGTGATCGGCAAGCGCGACGAGGAAAACCGCGACCTCTTTCCGATCATGGGCGCACTCGACCCGAACGACATCGCCATCGCCGTCGGCGAGCGGGTGCTGTCGGTCTGCGGCGAAAGCGAGGAAATCCGGCAGCGCATCGCGCATTTGAAGTCGGTCCAGGACGCTTACGCCGGCAAGCAGGATGTCGCGGCGCGGCTGCCGACCTTTTGTCCCGGCTGTCCGCACAATACCTCCACGCGGGTGCCCGAAGGCGCGCGCGCCTCGGCGGGAATCGGCTGTCACTTCATGGCGGTCTGGATGGAGCGCGACACCGAAGGCTTCACCCAGATGGGCGGCGAGGGCGCGAACTGGGTCGGCGAGGCGCCTTTCTCGAAGCGCGACCATATCTTCCAGAATCTCGGCGACGGAACCTATAACCATTCCGGTTCGCTGGCGCTGCGCTTCGCGCTCGCCGCAAACGTCAACATCACGTACAAGATCCTCTTCAACGACGCGGTCGCGATGACCGGCGGCCAGCATGTCGAGGGCAACCTGACCGTCGACGAAATCGCCCGGCAGGTGCGCGCCGAAGGCGTCGAGCGCATTGCCGTCGTCTCCGACGAGCCGGACAAATATGCCGGCCATGCGACGTTCCCCGGCAACACGACGATCCATCATCGCGACGACCTCGATGCCGTGCAGCGCGAATTGCAGACCGTGCCGGGCGTGTCGGTTCTGCTCTACGACCAGACCTGCGCCGCGGAAAAGCGCCGGCGCAGGAAGCGCGGAACCTTCCCCGATCCCGACAAGCGGGTGCTGATCAACGAACTGGTCTGCGAAGGCTGCGGCGATTGCGGTGTGCAGTCGAACTGCGTGGCGATCCAGCCGGTGGAGACCGAGTTCGGCCGCAAGCGGCGCATCGACCAGTCGAGCTGCAACAAGGATTTCTCCTGCGTGAAGGGCTTCTGCCCGTCCTTCGTAACCGTGCATGGCGCGAAATTGCGCAAAGCGAAGCCCGCCGAGCGCAAGATCGATCCGCTGGAGGGCGTTCCCGAGGCGCCGGTCTTCGCGCTTCACGACAATCGCGAGGAATGGGCCGCCATCATCGATGGTATCGGCGGCACCGGCGTGGTGACGATCGGCGCGATCATCGGCATGGCGGCGCATCTGGAAGGCAAGGGCATCGGCGCCATCGACATGGCGGGACTGGCGCAAAAGGGCGGCGCGGTCTTCACGAACATGCGCATCGGGCGGACGCCGGAAGCGGTCTCGACCATCCGCGTCTCGCCGGGCAAGGCGGACCTCGTGCTCGGCTGCGACATCGTCGTGACGGGCAACCGCAAGGTGCTCGGCGCGATGCGCAAGGACGAGACCCTCGTCATCGTCAACAAGGCCGAAGTGATGCCGGGCGATTTCGCCCGCCACCGCGATTTCAGGCTGCCGATCGACAAGCTCGTCGCGGCGATCCGCGAGGCGGCCGGAGAGACAAGGCCGCTTTTCGTCGATGCCGCGCGCATCGCGGAGGCGCTGTTCGCCAATTCCATCGCCGCCAATATGTTCATGTTGGGCATCGCCGCGCAGCAGGGCGGCCTGCCCGTCTCCACCCAGGCAATCGAACAGGCGATCCGGCTGAACGGGCAGGCTGTCGAGATGAATGTCGCGGCGTTTCGCTGGGGCCGGCGCATGGCGCATGATCCCAAGGCGATCACGGACATGATGAATGCGCGCGGCCGGGGCGCGGATCGCAAAATCGCCCGGACGCTCAACGAAATCATCTCCGTTCGCGAGGATTTCCTCGCGGTTTACCATAATCGCTCTTATGCAAAGCGTTTCCGCGACCGGATCGACGCGATCGCGGCGCGCGAAAGCGCCCTGACCAAGGCACCGGGCGCGCTGACGGAAACGGCGGCGCGGCAATTGTTCAAGCTGATGGCGATCAAGGACGAATTCGAGGTCGCACGGCTCTACACCGCGCCGGAGTTCGGCCGCCAGCTGGCCGGCGAATTCGACAGTTGGGACAAGCTCGAATTCCATCTCGCGCCGCCGATACTGGGCCGCAAGGACAGCAATGGCCGGCCGAAGAAGTCGGTGTTCGGGCCGCGAATGATGACCGTGTTTTCCCTGCTTAGCCGCTTGAAACCGCTACGCTTTTCGCCGCTAAACCTGTTCGCCCGAAATCCCGACCGGCGCATGGAGCTCGAAACGCTGGCGCTCTACGAGGCGGATCTCGATCGTATCGCGGCGAATGCCGGCAAGGAGAATGTCGCCGACGCCGCGCAATTCGCCGCCTGGCCGGACGGGATCGCCGGATACGGTCCCGTAAGGGTCAAGACCATCGAGGAGGCGATGGCGCACCGGTCCGGTTTCAATCCGGTTTTCAAAGCCAAGATCTGAAAAAACGGCGACGCGGCGCGGCCGGCGAAGCGGCGGCGGAATACCGGTCTCATTTCGAGACGCCTAAACCCTTCCTTAAGCGCGCGCTGCTAGCGTCTGCGCGAGTATTGGGGGGCGTGTCGAGGCGATTTTGAAGCAGACCACGTCAAAACAGATCACAGCCGAGGTGTACACGTCGTTCGTGGACACCTTCTTTGCGGATTCGCGTTCACTTGTCGTGGGCGCGGGGCTGCAGGCCGTTATCGTCGGTTCAGCCTGGCTGGATACCGGCCACTCGATCTATATCGTTCTCGTCATTTCGATGCTTGCCACCGCCTTCCTGCGGTTGCGGCAGGCCGACTCCTACCATCGCGACCGCGAGAGTGCGGCCCATCTCGATCTCGATGCCCGGGTCCGCTGGGCCACGGTGTGGGAAAACCGCTATATGTGGCTTGCCGCGGCGGGATCCCTGCAAATCGGGCTTTATGCCTTTGTCGCGCTGCAGATCGCGCCAAGCGAATATTCGATCATTTCCTCGGTGATCATGGTGTTCGGCACGTTGCCGACCGTGGTGGGACGTATCTACGGCTCCGACAGGCTGGCTGCCGTCATCGTGGTTTCGCAGCTTCTGCCAACCGCGTTCGGGACGATCCTGCGCGGCGACGCCGCCCATGTGCTGATCGCGTTCCTCTTGCTTCCCTATCTGCTTTTGGTGCGCACCCTGGTGCAGGATGTGCGTTCCGCGGTCCTCGATGCGATCCAGGGACGGTGGAAAAACCAGGAAATCGCCGAACGGTTCGACATCGCGCTGAACAACATGTCGCACGGGCTGATCATGTTCGACGGCGACCTGCGTGTCCTGGTTGCCAACAAGGCCGCGCAGGCCTTGTTCGATCTTCCCGACCACATCAATCTGGAAGGCAGGCATTTCGACGCCATCCTGCGATACGGGCGGGTCCGGAAGGTCCTGTCGGCGCGACAGGTCGAAAAGCTCAGGCGCCAGTTGGTTCCGATGATCCTGGAGGGCGGCGCCGCCAAGCGGTTCGTCATGAATGACGGCCGGCATGTCGAGTTCCGCTCCAATCCGCGCGCCTTCTCGGGCGCGGTCTTGACGTTCGAGGATATCACCGAGCGCATCAATGCCGAAAAGCAGATGATCAACATGGCGCGTTACGACGCGTTGACCGGGCTTCCCAACCGCAGCTATTTCGCCACGCTGATCGCCGAGCGGCTGAAGCAGAAGACGGATGGCGGCCACTGCATGCTAGTCATGCTGGATGTCGACGACTTCAAGCATGTCAACGACACGCTCGGCCATTCGCAGGGCGACGCCCTTTTGAGGGCCGTGGCGAACCGGCTGAAGGATTTCCACCTGCGCGATATCCTGATCTCGCGCCAGGGCGGCGACGAGTTCATGATCTTCATTCCGGAGCAGCCCAAGGACGAGGCGCCGGACGAGGTTGCCGAACTTCTGCGCTCAAAGCTGATCGGCATTTACGAACTGGCCGGCGAGCAGGTTCACGTGACCGTCAGCATCGGGCTGGCCGTGTCCGACCACAATTCCTTCGACCTCACGCGGATGATGGTGAAGGCGGACCTGGCGCTCTACCGTTCCAAGGCGCTCGGCAAGGGCGCATGGTCGGTCTTCGAAGACTCCATGGACGCCGAGTACAAACGCCGCCAGATGGTCAAGAACGAACTGGCAAAGGCGCTGGATAACGACAATCTGAATGTCCGCTACCAGCCCATCGTCGATGCGAAGAGCGGCAGGATCGTCGCCTGCGAGGCGCTTTCGCGATGGAATCACCTCGATCTGGGCGACATTTCCCCCGCCGAATATATTCCGCTGGCCGAGGAAATGGGCATGATCGGCAAGGTGAGCCGCTCGGTGCTGAACAGGGCGACGCGCGATTGCGCCAGCTGGCCGGAAGAGGTCAATATCTCCGTCAATCTGTCGGCGATCGATTTCCGCCGGTCGCGCCTGCTCGAAGAGATCGACTACGCGCTGAAACAGTCCGGGATTTCGCCGAGTCGGCTTGAAATCGAGGTCACTGAAACCGCGGTCATCGCCAATGAGGCGGAGATGCTGACGGTGCTGCAGCAAATCCGCGACCGCGGCATCAAGGTCTCGCTGGACGATTTCGGAACAGGCTATTCGTCCCTCAGCTATCTGCACAGATTGCCGCTGGACAAGGTCAAGATCGACAGGTCCTTCGTCGAGGGGATCGAAAGCGGCCAGACGCCGATCGCATTGCTGCGCGGCGTCACCACGCTGTGCCGCACGCTCGGCCTCCAGGTGACGATCGAGGGCGTTTCCTCCGACGACCAGCTCAATCTCGTTCTCGCCACCGAGGGTGTCAGCCGGATCCAGGGGTTCGCTCTCGGGCCGGCATTGCCGTCCTCGTCTGTCCTGGAATTAGCCCGACATACGCTTTTGCCGGTATCGCCGGTGCGACATGTCTCCAAGGAGGCTGCGTCCGCATCCTAGCGGCCAGGCTCATTACCCTTCGGAACCCGCGAAAACTCGCCCATGAAAGTGCGCCGTTACTGACAGGCGTTTATTTAAAATTTAACCATGTTTCGAATTAATCATGGTTAACAGGCACTTAATGAAATCTTGCTATTTACAACTTTAACGCCTCGTTTACGCTAACCCCTGCACAGGGGACATCATCGTGAACGCACCAGTCGGCAACATCGGAAAAACACCGGGCGTAAAAAGCCTGAATGACCGAATTTTCGAGGTGATGGAGCACATCGAATACCGGCGCATCGTAACGCCGGAGGATTTCGAGGCGATCGGCAAGCTGAGGGCAACCGCGTTCGACGCCCGCATGATCTATCCGAAGAAGATGGCCAACTCGGCTGTCGACGAACTGGACCATGCTCCGAACGCCTATGTTTTCGGCATGTATTATTACGGCGAACTCGTCTCGACGGTGCGTCTGCATGTGCTGACGCGCGAAAATCCGCATTCCGTGTCGTTGCGCCTGTTTCCCGAAACGCTGCAGCCGCTGATCGATCAAGGGATGACCTTCATCGATCCGACGCGGCTGGCGATCGACGAAGCCATCTCCCATGACGTGCCCGGTCTGCCCCTGCTGATGCTGCGCATTCCGTTCATGGCGACCGTTCATTTCGATACGAATGCCTGCCTCGCCCTGGTGAAGGAAGGTCACGCGCCGTTCTATCGCAAGATTTTCCGCTCGACGCTCCTGGCGGGACCGAAGCAGTTCGATGTGTTCGCGTTCCCGGCTGTCCTGTTCGCCAGCGCCCGACAGTACGAACATGACGTTTATCGGCGCTATCCGCTGTTCAACTCGACCGCGGCCGAACGCAGGATGCTGTTCGACACGTCGGCCATCAATGCGCCGCTCACCGTGCTGCCGACCGCCAAATATGTGGCCGAAGCGGCGTGATGCCGCATTCCGGCAAAGAGGGCATTGAAGTCGCGGCGGCTTTTCGCTAATCGCAAAGCCTGAAAACACTGCCGAGCGGAGCGAAAGCCATGGCCGACAACCACCCCACCGGACCTGCCGAGACCGGCGCCGAAATGGATTACGCGGAACACGAACGCACCTATGCGATGTTCCTGTCGATGAGCAAATGGCTCGTCATCCTGTGCGTGGCGCTGCTGATCGCGATGGCCTTCGGCTTCTTCGCCGGCGGCGGCCTGTTCGGCGGGATCATCGCCTTCGTCGCTCTGACGATCCTCGCCTTCTTCCTGACCTGACCGGTCAAGTCCGGCTCTGCGGAAACGATACCGCAGGCTCGGGGCCGGGACCTCGATTCAAGAAAACCGGCGCGATCTGCGATCGCGCCGGTTTCTTTGTTTCCGAAAGTCCTGCCTGAACTTTTGAGCCGTTCATCTTAAAATGGAATCGTTTGAACGCCGGGATTTCGCGGTCTGGCAAGGAGCGTGAGGCGACGCGGTG
>ENA-OWNT01000512-OWNT01000512.1-seawater-metagenome-genome-assembly--contig:-NODE-512-length-86434-cov-6.312887_pt1 | contig 86434 bp, 82 predicted proteins | sample MGYA00238136_ERZ651165 | MGnify/ENA primary metagenome ERZ651165 (study PRJEB26861, sample SAMN08777766) | seawater metagenome | isolation source: coastal seawater | place: USA: Florida | collected...
TTTCATAATTGTTGTTTTTGTTTGTTTTTAGTTTGATTGATTTAGTTGTTTGTTCGTTTGTTGATACAAAGATGCGACGCGAAAGTGCCTCAGGAGAAATTTTCGCCCTTGGTTAACCACGTGTTTGCAACCCGCTAACAAACGGTTAACAAAATATTCGTTTTAAGTAATTGATAATCAATCGGTTGTTATTTTTGTTAAATGAAAAGGGTAATTTAGGCTTGTGAATCGCATAGACAGATTAACATCATTATTGATAACCATACAGTCTAAGAAATCAGTAGGTATAGACTTTCTTGCTGATAAGTACGAGGTGAGTAAGCGCACCATATACAGGGATGTAAATGCCTTGATAGAAGCGGGTGTGCCTATATACCAGGATGATAAGCGATACCGTATCATGGAAGGTTATTACCTGCCGCCCATGATGATAACAAAGGAAGAGGCGACGGCACTGCTGATATCGGAAAAGCTGATAAAGAAATACCTTGATAAAAGCCTGGATAAAGAACTGGAAAGTCTATCCACCAAGATAAAGGCAGTATTGCGCTATTCTGATAAAGAGCATCTGGATGCAATAGATGAGCGGATAAGGGTTTATACTTCAACGGGTAAGGAGCTGGGGTACAGGCCAACGGACAGTCTTTTTGAGTTACAACGTGCTATAGCAGAGCAGCGCTTGCTGGAAATGTCGTACATAAATGCAGCAGGTGAAGGGTCGAAGAGGGTAATAGAACCGGTAGGCATTACACAGTACGGGCTTGGCTGGCACCTGATAGGCTGGTGCAGGTTAAGGAAAGAATACCGCGATTTTAGGATAGACAGGATACAGGCATATAATATATTAAAGGAGCATTTTGAGTTAAGGGATAAAGACCCATTGACGACTTACCTGGTACAGTTGTCTGAAAAAAATATAAGAACAGAATAATGTTGTGACATAGGGTTGTCACAAGCAGTTTTACCTTTGCGTAGAAATACTAAAACATGAGTACATATAAGAATTGCCAGAGTTGCAGCATGCCACTGGATAAGGATAAAAACGGTGGAGGTACTAATGCTGATGGGAGCAAGAGCGAAAAATATTGCAGCTATTGTTATCAAAATGGCGAATTCGTGGCAAAAGATATGACTGCTGAAGAAATGCAGGAGTATGTGAAAAATAAACTGAGATCGATGGGGTTTCCGGGCTTTATGGCAGGTATGCTGGTAAAGGGTATTCCTAACCTGGAACGTTGGCAGGGTAAACCCTAAATTATTGTGTATGTCGTTTTACGACCTGGATAAGGAAGAAAGGGTAATACTGGTACGGAAAATAGATGATGCTATACTGGGTGATCTTCGTGATGGGACAAACGGCAACTTGTTGCTATACTTTTCTGACAAGGATACTTATATAAGAAAGGCGGGTTACTTAGCAGTAGCGAAAATATACAAGCATCATCCTGAGCTGTTGGATGTTATTATTAAAACTCTTGAAAAGCTGTATAAACAACAGCAGTTCAGCATAAGGCAGACAGTTGTGAATGCCGCGGGAGAAATAGGCAAGACGGACTTTGTTTCAGTTCAACACTTTTTTGATACTGCGTTGTTTGACGACCATCACACAGTCAGGAATGCAGTGATCGGTTCTGTAAAGAAAATGGGACAGGTAAACCCCGTGCCCGTTTTAGTATGGGCGGCGCAATACCTGGAGCATCCTGACAAAGAAATAAGAAGAGAAATATGCCATGGTATAGAACTGAGAGGCCGTACACACCCTGAAGATATTTTGCCTATGCTGCAAAGGCTGGAGTTTGACAAGACGGCAAGGGTAAGGAATACATTGGTGCATGTGTTGGGGCAGATTGCCTATAAGAAAGGCTGCCTTGAAAAGGTAATAGCTCATTTGCATGGCTGGCAAAATAAGGAGCTGGCAGATAAGGCTTTGCTGGAGATAGTAGATGTGCACTACAGGTACAGGAACTTTTCATATTATACACAAAAGCAGGCACTGGACTATATTGTTGAACATTATAAACCCGCTGACTACATTTTAAATACTGATACTTTAAAAACTATAGTGAAATGAGTGTGATAGATCAACTGGCTTTTTCGATCGGAAGAAGAGATGAAGTGCCAAACGTAGAGCTGGCGCAAAAAATTGCCGCAACACAGGACAAGCAGGCTGTGAAAGAACTGGCACAGCTGTTAACACATAAAAAGAAGGACATACGGCATGACAGTATCAAAGTATTGTACGAGGTCGGAGCGATAGAGCCGGCACTGATTAAAGACTATCTGCAAAACTTCCTGGCGCAATTGAAAGATAAGAACAACAGGATGGTGTGGGGGGCTATGATCGCTATCGATGCTGTATCTGCCGTGGCGCCTGAAGATGTTTATGAGCACCTTACGGAAATTCTGGATGCCGGGGAAAAAGGCTCTGTAATAACCAAAGACGGAGTGGCCGGCGTGTTGGTGAAACTGTCCCGCAACGAAAAGCTGGTAGAGGAAACCATGCCGCTGCTGTTTGAACATTTGATGAAAGCGGCACCTAACCAGTTTCCCATGTATGCGGAAAAAGCAATGCCGGTTGTTACTGAACAGTACAAAAAACAATTTATCAGTATCTTGAACAATAGAATGAGCGACCTTGAAAAAGATTCGCAGAAGAAAAGGGTAGAGAAACTATTGAAGAAACTGAACAAGTAAAACTATGTTACAGCACATTATTCACCAGTATGATTTTAACCTTGCATTTGCGGAAGAGTTGGTAAAAGACCTGGCTGAAGAACAAATGACCATTGTTCCGGGGCCCGGACTGGTAAGTCACCCTGCATTTACACTCGGGCATTTGGTATCAGGTAGTGCTATGATGGCTGAAGACCTTGGTGGTACTTTTGACATGCCGGAAGGGTGGAAGGAGCTTTTCCTCCGCAAAGGCCCGGGAGATCCGACTATGCCTGAAGATGATGCGTCTAAATATCCTTCAAAAGAAGAGCTATTAGCGGAGCTTTCCCGCCAGCATGAACTGGTAAAAGAGTGGATGCACAAGATACCCGATGACAGATTGCACAGGCCAATTAAGTGGCGTTTCCATAAATTCATGCCTACTGTGTACGACCTGCGTGTTTTTATGTGCATCAACCACGAGGCTATGCACCTTGGGCAATTGTCGGCATGGAGGCGTGCTATGAATTTGCCATCGGCACTTGGAGCCATGTAGTTTCTGCTTAATTTTATTGCATGTACCAAATTCAACTTATACCACAGGACAGGCTGGAGGATATATTCCCGCTACTGCGTTTGCTGGATGATAAACTAACTGATGAGGTTTTGCAAGACAGGCTTACGGGTATGAAGACACATAACTATGAGTGCGTAGGTGTGTATGATGGTGATACGCTTATTGGTATTTCTGGACTCTGGATACTGGATAAATATTATGTAGGCAAGCATATAGAAGCTGATAACGTAGTGATACACCCTGATTACAGGAATAAGGGTATTGGTGAGCAGATGATGGAATGGATATATGACTATGGCAAGAAGCAGGGTTGTGTGGCTTCAGAGTTGAATTGCTATGTGTCTAATCATAAAGGAGTAGCATTCTGGATAAAACAAGGGTTCAGGATAATCGGTTATCACATGCGCAAGGACTTTTGACTATTGCAACCTTTTACTCCTGAAAAGCAGCATAATCATACTGATACAACAGAGCATAAGCAAAAAGAGTGCGGGAAGCCCGCCAAGGTTGCTGAGCATCTTTACACCTGATATGCCTGAAAAACTCACCATCATCCATGCTACAATACCGATCAGAAATCCCCATAAATATTTAATATAGCCCGGTGGCTCGGGGCTATCGGGCGATAAACCTTCCGTACTGATGCCTGCCATAGCTTCTGTATTAGAGTCGGCAGCGGTAACATAAGAAATGAACATAGTTACAAGGAAGATGATGATGAAAAAGCCGGTAAAGGGAAATGTACTCACGATATTATACATCACGGACTCCGGCCCCTGTTCCTGTAGTGATTTGCCTAATAGGTATCCATTGTTCAGTTCCTGGTAGATACTGGTGCCGCTGAATACAGTCATCCAGAGTATGCCGAATAATGCAGGTATGAACCAGTTGAAGATTATGAACTGGCGAACTGTATAACCATATGCTATCCGCCCGAGGAACAGCGCAGATACAGGCGCCCATGCCATCCAGTTGGCCCAGTAAAATGTAGTCCATGAGTGAGTCCATGTCTTATCACTGAAACTGCCAAAAGATAAACTGTGTGGAATGAAGTTTGAAACATATTCTTTTATGCCTCTTGCCATATAGCCTGGCAGCTCTTTTGCAGGGCCAACAATAACAACCAGCAGTACGAGTAGCAGGAATATCATCACGTTGATAGACGACAATATACGTATGCCTTTCAGCAGCCCTGTTGCGGCAGATATGGTAAAGGACAGGACAATAAATAGGGCTATCGTGCCTGTAAGTAAAGTGCTGTCCGGCATATCTGCCAGTTTTTGCACACCACCTGATATGCTTAATATACCTGCTCCTAATGATGCGGACATGCCTGCTACTAAAGCGAAAAGACATATGTTATCCAGTATCACAGACCACCATTTTTTGTTGGTGTTTTTTGCGATAGGGAAGAGCATGGTGCTTAACGAAAACCTGCGCTTCATGTTGTAGTAGCCTAATGCAAATAACAAAGCCGGAATGGTGTAAATGGCGTAAGGCGTAAAACTCCAGTGCATATACATAGTAGACATGCTGAAGCCAACAAGGTCTGTATCACCAGGGAGTGATTTTGGAGGTGATGATAAATGATAGAGCGGTTCAGCAGAGCCCCAGAATAATATGCCCACGGCTATTGTAGTGCACAGTACTATTGAGAACCAACGGTACTTGTTCAACAAAGGCTTTGCATCCGGGCCGCCTATTTTGATATTGCCTATCGGGGAAAAGAAAATGGCAATACATAGTATCACCATGATGAATGAAGTAAAGCTAAATGCCTTGTCGAAATGGTTGAGTATCCATGTGTTGGCACTGTTTACAGCTTCAAGAAAAACCTCTTTGTCTGCCAGGCTGAAAATAAGTGCAATGACCAGCAGCAACATTGGTGGCCAAAACACTGCATGGTTCAGTCTTTTAATGATATGCCTTTTCGTTTGAGAGATATCTTCTGTTTATGAATATATATTCACCTTTAAGATACAAACGATAAATTAATATCTATTTACTCACTTCAACTCCTTTCCAGAAGGCTACATAACCTTTTATAGCCTCGGCCAGCTGCGAAACTTCAGGGTAATACCATGCAGCGTCAGCATTTTCTTTATCATCTACTACTACATTGTAGTATGATGCGGTACCCTTCCATGGGCAAACAGTATGGGTGTTACTGTCTTTAAAGTATTCTTTGTTAATACTGTTTGGCGGGAAATAGTGGTTGCCCTCTATTACTCTTGTTTCGTCGCTTTCGGCAATTACTTTGCCATTCCATGTTGCTTTCATAATTCTGTTTTTATTGCATTGCCAGTAAGTAATCGGCAAAATAGTTTTTACTGTCCGTGAATTTTTGTTTCAGTTGCAAGCCTGTATCTGCGGTAATATCTTTTATAGCGTTATCATCGTATTTTCTGGATATCTCCATATGTATACGTTCGTCCTTGTCGAAATGATAGGTCTTTCCGGTAGCTTCGATATATACATCCTGTTCAGCTGTACTTTGTATATAACTTTCGGCCTGGCCAAGTACTTCGTTGTATAGTGGTCTGTGTTCAAACCTATCAATGTCAAAATTGCCACCCAGTTCCCTGTTGATACGTGTCAAAAGGTTCAGGTTGAAAGCTCTGGTAATACCCTGTGCGTCGTTGTAAGCCGGCAGAATGATACCTGCGTCTTTTTTCAGATCAACGCCAAGTAATAACTTGTCGCCCTTGTTGAGCTGTTCTGTGAGCTGTTGGATAAACCTGCGTGCGTTATGGTCCAGCATATTGCCTATGTTAGACCCTAGGAATAGTACAACTTTGCGGGCTGTATGCTCTTTTATTTCGCTCAGTACACTGAAATAGTCACCTTGTAGCGGACTGACCTTAACACCGGGTACTTCCTTTGAAAGTCTTTCTGTAAGCAGGTCGAGTGCATTCTGAGATATGTCTATTGGTATGTAAGTGAAGTCAGCTTTGTGCTGCAATACTTTAAGCAACTCAATGGTTTTAGTGCCATCACCTGCCCCGAGTTCTATCAGTTCAAGCGCTTCACCTTCTACCTCAAATGCATTGATGATACTTTCTGCCTGCTGTGTGAATATCTCGTATTCTGCATTGGTCAGGTAGTACTCCGGCATATTCATGATCTTGACGAATAAGGCATCGCCTACCTCATCGTAAAAGTACTTGGAGAGTAATTGCTTGGGTGATGAGCTTAGCCCTTTATCTACGTCCTGTTTAAATGCTTCGTTCATTTTACTAATCTTATACCTGAAAATTGCCACTGAAAATGTGGGTGAAAAAAGTTCCTGTAAGTTTTGCGGCTGTGGTGTTGTGAGGTAGCTACTGATGCACCGCGTAGTACCATCTGGTTGACCATGAATTTACCATTGTATTCGCCTACGGCACCGGCTGCGATATTAAATCCGGGGTAGGGCAGGTAGGCACTGTTGGTCCACTCCCAACGCTTTCCCCAATCAAATTGGTCGCTTGCTATCTCCCATTCAAATTCAGTAGGCAGCCTCATGCCTTTCCATGCAGCATAGGCATTAGCTTCATAATAGCTCACATGCGCCAGTATCGCATCATGGTCAACTTTTTGGAGACCCGCTAATGTATAATAATACCATTCGCCGTTTATATTGTGCCAGTGCAGTGGCGATTGAATGTTGTTTTCATTGACCCATGCCCAGCCCTCGTCCAGCCAGTAGTTAAATTGTTTGTAGCCACCTGCGTCCATAAATTCTAAATACTCACCATTTGTAACCAACGATTTGCTGATGTCAAATGCATGCAGGTACACTTTATGCCTGCCCAACTCATTGTCATAACAAAATCCATCACCGTCAAATCCGGCTTCATAAACACCTTCATCTACATGTGCAAAACCTGTTTGGCTGTTGTGGTCTTGCAACAGGTTAAAGCCTTCTTTGTAAACAGGAAATATCGGGTTGTGTCCTAACGAGTATTTAAGATCGGTTATGAAAAGCTCCTGGTGTTGCTGCTCGTGGTTTAAGCCTAATAATAATAGATCTGTCACTTCATCTGTTAAGCTATTTGCGAGGAATTGAGCCATGTGCTCATCTACATATTTCCTGTAAGCAAATACCTCATCAACGCCCGGGCGTGTAATATTGCCACGTTCTGCACGAAGTGTCCTTTCTCCAACTGTGTTATAGTAACTATTGAACAGGTAACAGAAGTCAGGGTGATACTCTTTATATCCATCCATAAACTGTTTCAGTATCATCTCCTCAAAAAACCATGTAACATGCGCTATATGCCACTTGGGAGGACTGACATATGGTACCGGCTGAGGAATATAGTCTTCTGTTTTCAGTGGTTCACAAAGCTCCTCGGTTCTTTGCCGTACTTGTTGGTATTGTTCTGTTAAGGTCATTGTGTTGATTGCTTTTGTAAATAAGCGTTGAAGGGCGTATATATAGACATGTTCTGACAACATTCCTTACAGTAAACAGCATTATTGCTGTGATTGTTCAGGTCTGTAGCTCTACTAAAATAAGATTTCTGTTCAACCGGAAGAAATCCACTATTCTATACCTGCATATAAGAATACAATAGCCCGTGCAATATTGCACGGGCTATTGTATTACGTTACTATTATGTTTGCTACACCATAGCAGTCTTGAACTCGCTGGTAAAGTGGAATTGAATATCAGGATTATTCTGTTTTTCTGTATTCAGGAACCATTCACTTTGTGCCAGGTACACAAGGTTACCGTCTTTGTCTTCCATAATATTGGCCTGCTTAAAGCGGACGAACTCGTCTATTTTCTTTTTGTCGCCTGTTATCCAACATGCTTTGTAGAAGCTAAGCGGGTTGAATGCGCATGATGCTCCATATTCCTGCAACAGCCTGTACTGTATCACTTCAAACTGTAGTTCTCCTACGCAACCGATTATTTTGCGGTTGCCTCCGTGCTGTGTAAATAACTGCGCAACACCTTCATCCGTCAACTGGCGGATACCCTTGTCCAGTTGTTTGGTTTTCATCGGGTCTTTGTTTACCAGCTCTTTGAATATCTCCGGTGAGAATGTTGGTATACCTGTGAATTGCAACGGTTCGCCACCCTCAGTAAGTGTATCCCCGATCTTAAAGCTGCCGGTATCATAAAGTCCTACCACATCACCGGGGTAGGCGCTGTCTACTACTTCTTTCTCGCGCGCCATAAAAGAATATGGGTTGCTGAAACGTATGTCTTTATCCAGTCGGGTATGTTTGAAGTAAGTATTCCTTTTAAACTCGCCCGATACAACACGTAAAAACGCTATTCTGTCCCTGTGTCTTGGGTCCAGGTTGGCATGTATCTTAAATATGAACCCCGAAAACTTATCCTCATCAGGCTCTACAAACCTGCTGCTGGTTGTTCTGCCAAGTGGTTTTGGGGATATAGTAATAAAAGTATCCAGCAATTCTTTTACGCCAAAGTTGTTTACAGCACTACCAAAGAAAAGCGGTGCTACTTCACCTTTCAGGTAGGCCTCTTTATCCAGTTCTCCATACACACCTTCCAGCAGGTCAGCATCTTCCCTCAGTTGATTTGCGTCACGTTCACCCACTTTCTCGTCCAGTAGTTTGTCGTTCAGGTCCGGTATAGGCACGGTGTTTTCTTCAGTAGCTTTTTGGCTGGCGGTAAACAGGTTCAGGCTTTTGTCGTGCAGGTTGTACACACCTTTGAACTCTTTACCCATATTAATAGGCCAGGTCATCGGGTGCAGGCTCAGGTTCAGTTCTTTTTCTATTTCATCCAGCAGGTCGAAAGGGAACTTACCGTCACGGTCCATTTTGTTGACGAACACAATGACAGGGGTGTCCCTCATACGGCATACCTCTACCAGTTTTCTCGTTTGTTCCTCCACGCCATTCACACCGTCTATTACTAATATAACACTGTCTACAGCTGTCAGTGTACGGTAAGTATCTTCAGCAAAGTCCTTGTGGCCCGGAGTATCCAGCAGGTTGATAAGTGTATCCCTGTACTCAAAACACATAACCGAAGTAGCCACGGATATACCACGCTGCTTCTCTATTTCCATAAAGTCGCTGGTAGCATGCTTTTTTATCTTGTTGCTTTTCACGGCACCTGCTACCTGTATAGCACCACCAAAAAGCAGCAGCTTCTCGGTAAGTGTAGTTTTACCTGCATCCGGGTGCGAGATGATGGCGAACGTCCTTCTGCGGTTGATCTCCTTTTTATTCTTCATGTATTGTACAATTAACTATTTAAGTAAATAACTTATATAGTTGTAATAATTAACATAAAACATATTGTCATTATTGTACTTTATGTTTTACGCTTTGCTGTAAGATGCGCAAAGTTCCGAAAACTGTCGGTCTTTATAAACATAAATGCTAATAAAATGTGGAAACTTATTTTCTGTTTCCCATTTGCGGGAATCAAACGCAATGTTACATTTGTGTTACCGCCAATATATAGGATTATGACCTCTACAAGGTTACAGGATGATTTTTTAAGGGATTTCAAAGAGCAGAAAAAGATGATCTACGAGCAGGTAGAGCTATTAGATCCTTTAGGTACTTCACTCAGAAAGCCGGCTGCTCAACGTCTCATTGGTAAGGGAGCATTAATATTCTCCGAAGTGATATGCTATCTGCTGGCAATTGGTATCATAGCTTTCCTGTTCTTTATTGATAAGATATATCCATTTTATATCCTTTCTGAACTGCGCTTCAAATCAGAGTTCAGAAGCCTTGGGTGGATAAATATACAGGCCTTTATTATTGCTATATACGCTGCTTTCGGGCTGATAGCTTTATTGTTCTATGGTTTGGCAAGAAGTGCAAGGGCCATCCGCCAGAAAAATGATATACTGAGCCTGGCAGGCAAAAACATAAAGGAAATAGTAGGGCAGCACCTGCAGCGTAAGGCGGCTATAGATACTATAGAGCAGCGACATTTCCGCGAACTGCCCAATGAGCACCTTGAAGAAGGGGTACAGGTAAATGAGATACCTAACCCCGGCTATGAAGAATAGTAGCTTCCCTGCTTACTTTACTATATATATAACATCTATTGGCTTAACTTTGCCACTCTTTGAAAGGAAGAACACATATACGTAAAAGGGTAGCAGCCATTTTTATATTCTGGGTGTCGGTAATGTGTTGTAATCATGTATTTGCGCAACAACAGCCCGGTGCTCCGTTAAGCTTGCAGGACGAGCCTAAAAGCGACTCCCTTCAATTTGATAAGTCGAACACAGACGAGTGGCATAGCGTTGATGTGAATATAAAAGTGCGATACAAGTACCTTAACTCCGATAATATACATAGCCCAGACAGCAGTATTCATACTTATCACAGGAAATCATATCTGCAACCCTGGCGTGTTGACCTGGGTAACTACGGTACAGCAACGCAAAACCTGATGTTTACGCCTGAAGACAGACTGGGACCGACCTTAGGGTACAAGGCACTGGATATATACAGGATAGATGCTGATAGCCTGCGCTTTTATAATACCACCGCACCGTACTCTGTATTTGATTTCAGGCTGGGAAGTAAGCTGGAGCAACAGGTGAGCATACTGCATACCCAAAATATTAAGCCTAACTGGAACTTCGCTTTCGAATATAACAGGGTCAGTTCACAAGGTTTTTTCCTGTTGCAGCGTACTTCTCACGACGCCGGTTCTTTTTCTACCAACTACCAGAGTATCAACCGTAGGTACAAACTAAAAGCAGGTGTAGTATATAACAAGAATATACAAGATGAGAACGGTGGTATTATCGATACTTCGCAGCTGACCAATGAAGACTTCAACGAGCGTAGCAACCTGGATATAGCATATGCCAATGCAGCAGCTTCAAGTGCGACTGTTCCACGCTCGCTGGTGACAAATACATTGCGCGATTACAGTGTGGTACTGCAACACGGCTATTCATGGGGCAAGACTGATACCCTGTATAACGAAGACTCTACGAAAATGAGTATAGAGTATATTCCTCGTTTCAGTATCAGTCATCACTCAAGGCTCAGCAATCAGCAACTTACATATAAAGACCTTCGCCCGGACTCACTAAGGTATGCGCCATTTTTTGCTCAGGCTTTCGTGGGCGATGGTTCAGACTCAGTATTCACAAGGCAAAAGCTCAATACATTTGACAATGCATTGTTGCTGAATGGTTTTTTAGGTAAAGAAGATAAGCAGGTGCAGTTCAGTGCTGGGGCAGGGTTGCAGATTGACAAATTCTCCACCCGTTTCCTGGTTGATGCAGAGTTCGTGACCATTACAAGCAATTACATCATTGCACAGGTGCGAAAAGATGCCGTAGAGGACGGGCAGTTCTTTTATTCAGGAGAAGCAAAGTTCTACGTTACAGGTGCTGCAGCCGGCAATTCATTATTGCACCTGGCCTTAGGCAAAGGCGTGGGTGATGGACTGGCTGTCTTAAAAGCAGGTGTTCAGCAGAATATCAATAATGCGCCATATAACTATACAACATATATCAACCAGTACGATACTATTACTAACACCTTCAATAAGGAAAGCATTACGAAATTATACTTTGAGGTGGCCAGCAGCAGGTACCATTTTAATATAGGTATCAGGAACTACCTGGTGAGCAATTACCTGTATATGAACGCAGGACAACTCCCTGACCAGTACGCTCCTGCATTCAACCTGTTACAGGTGTCAGCTCAGAAGGCCTTTAAATGGAGAGGAGTTGTGCTGGATAATGAAATATTGTACCAGCAATTTGCGGCAGGTGCGCCTGTGAACGTACCGTTGCTGATGGGCAGGCATCAATTGAGTTATGAGCGTTATATTTTCAGGAATGCTTTGAAGGTGGCTATAGGAGGACAAATGAGATACCATAGCCCGTATAATACGGCACGCTACAGTCCCATATTTAACAGGTTCTATTATAACGACACTTATTTGCTGACCAACGATCCTGTATATGCGCTGTTCTTTAATTTCAAGATCAAGCGTTTCAGAGCCTATGTAATGGTCGACCAGTTTCAACAACTATTTAACCCCGGTAATTATATCAACCTGCCCGGCTATCCGGCACAGGATGCTATGATCAGGTTTGGCTTTAGCTGGGTTTTGTTGAAATAAATAGCATTAAAGTATATTTGCATGCAAATTGACACCTTTTATAGGTTGCGATTGCTACAATTGATCAATAGCTATTAACTTTGTGGGTCACATTTTGTTAATACAACAGAAAGTGACAAGTAAATTAGAAAGAAAGCATACCAAATTGCGGTAGTACGATGAAAGATTTTTCTTATGTGATGAATTCACACCCGGCCTATATAGAGTCTCTATATCAGGATTTTCTAAAAGACCCAAGTTCTGTTGATGATGAATTCAAAAAATTCTTTGAAGGTTTTGATTTTGCCTCTTCAAAACTCAACGGGAATGGTGCGGTTGTGGAGGAAGAGCCTATATATGCAGACAGGGCGGCGATAACAGATGAGCAGCTGGCCAAAGAAGTGGGAGTGTTCTGGCTCATTCGCGCATACCGCAAGCGAGGCCACCTGGTAGCTACTACCAACCCCATCAGGGAAAGGATCGACCGCAAGCCACAGTTAGACCTGCATTATTTCGGGCTGAGTGAGGCCGATATGGAGACAGAATTCCATGCAGGAGTGAGATTGAAAATGGGCAAGGCGAAGTTGAAAGATATTCTTGCCAAGCTGAAGAAAATATATACCGGCAACGTAGGTATAGAATATACATATATCAATGATCAAAGCACGTGCGAATGGATAGAGCGTGAGTTTGAGCAGATGATGGATGAGGAGTTGCCAATTGAGAAGAAGAAGAGGATACTGGAGAAGCTGAACGAAGGTGTGATGTTCGAAGAGTTCCTGCACAAAAAATACATAGGCCAGAAACGTTTCAGCCTGGAAGGTGGTGAAAGTACGATCCCGGCATTAGATACGATAATTAACTCCGCTGCCGAAACCGGTGTAAAGGAAGTTGTAATAGGTATGGCTCACCGTGGCCGCCTGAACATATTGGCTAACACTCTGAAGAAAACCTACGAGCAGATATTTTCAGAATTTGAAGGTTATGTACCGCCCGATACTACCATGGGTAGCGGTGACGTAAAGTATCACCTGGGTTTCCGTTCAAATATCATCACGCCGGCAGGTAAGGAAGTGAACGTACAGTTGACACCCAACCCTTCGCACCTGGAGGTGGTAGATCCCGTTGTTACAGGTTTTGCCAGGGCGAAAGCGGATGCTATTTATAATAGTGATTACGACAGTGTATTGCCGATATTGATACATGGTGATGCTGCGATAGCAGGTCAGGGTGTAGTTTATGAGTTGCTGCAGATGAGCAAGCTGGAAGGCTATTATACGGGAGGTACTATCCACTTCGTTATTAATAACCAGATAGGTTTTACAACTGATTTCTACGATGCACGTTCAGCTAATTACTGTACGAGTATTGCTGCAATGGTTCATGCGCCGGTACTACACGTAAATGGAGATGACCCTGAAGCGGTTGTCAAAGCGTGTGAGATCGCTGTACACTACAGGCAGAAGTATCATGGCGACTTCTTTATAGATATGGTATGCTATCGTAAGCATGGCCATAACGAAGGAGACGACCCAAGCTTCACGCAGCCTAAACTGTACGAGCTGATCAAAAAGCACGTTAACCCGAGAGAAAAATATACACAGCAGCTATTAGCAAGCGGTACTTCTGATGCCAAGAAACTGGCGAAAGAAATGGAGGAGAGGTATTGGAATGATCTGCAGCAGAGGTTGGATGAGGTGAAAGAAAAGCCATTGCCTTATAACCTGCAGGAACCTGAAAAAGCTTGGAGCAGCCTGAGACATTCAAAGCATGAAGACTTTGGTAGTTCTCCTGTAACAGCTATTACAGCTGAAGAGGTAGACACTTTGTTTCATAAACTTATGAGTATCCCTGATGGTTTTAAGCCGCTCAGGAAGATCAAAAAGTTGCTGGAAGATAAGGTGAAGCTATATGAAGACGAGCAGAAACTTGACTGGGCAACCGGAGAGTTACTTGCATACGCCAGTCTTATAGCTGATGGAAAGATAGTACGTATGAGCGGCCAGGACGTAGAGCGCGGTACTTTCTCACATCGTCACTCAGTATTGCACGATGATAGCGACAAAACAGGCTACAACAGGCTGAGTACGATTTCAGATAATCCAGATGCGTTTAAAGTATATAACTCATTATTGAGTGAATTTGCAGTACTGGGTTTTGAATATGGTTATTCAATAGCTAACCCGAACGCTTTGACTATATGGGAAGCACAGTTTGGTGATTTCGCCAACGGCTGCCAGACTGTTATTGATCAGTATATCGTATCAGCAGAAACCAAATGGCGCAAAATGAGCGGCATGGTTATGTTGCTGCCACACGGATATGAGGGGCAAGGGCCGGAACACTCATCTGCAAGGCTGGAGCGTTTCCTGCAGCTTTGTGCTGAAGACAATATCGTAGTGACGAACATTACTACAGCCGCAAACCTGTTCCACATGTTCCGCAGGCAGATGGCATGGGACTTCCGCAAACCATTGGTCAACTTCTCTCCCAAAGCCAACCTGAGACATGTGCGTTCTTACTCTTCAATTGAAGAATTCACTAATGGAGGCTTCAGGGAGGTAATTGATGACGCCGGCATCAAAACAGCGAGCAAGGTGAAGCGTGTATTGTTATGCAGCGGTAAAGTTTATTTCGACCTGAGTGAAAAGCAGATAGAAGAAAAGCGCACGGATGTTGCAATAGTACGCCTTGAACAGATTTATCCGCTGCCTGTCAAGCAGTTGAATGAACTGAAAGAAAAATACAAGAAAGCAGAGTGGGTGTGGGTACAGGAAGAACCGCGTAATATGGGTGCCGCAGGATATTTGTATATGAACCAGGAGGAGTTTTCTGTCGATTCATATATTACCCGTCCGGCAAGTGCAGCGTCAGCTACCGGTTTTGCCAAGCAGCATGCACAGCAACAAAAAGAACTGATCGTAGATAAATCTTTTGATATATAAATACTTGCCGGCATCATTACGTAGTGAATGCTTATTTTTGACCGATATTTGAACTTATTATATGGAAGAATTGAAAAATACCCTCAAACTACAGATCATTGAGTCGCTGAACCTGGAAGGAATGAAACCAGGGGATATTGACGACAGCGCACCTTTGTTTGGTGAGGGGTTAGGACTTGACAGTATTGATTCGCTGGAGCTTATGGTGCTGCTGGAGCGTAATTACGGTATCAAAATAGAAGATGCCCGCGAAGGACGTAAAGTGCTGGAGTCTGTAGAGTCTATGGCTGCATATATTCAGGAACACCGAACAGTATAACCACTGTACATCCGGAATGTCGGAGAGAATTGTCATTACATCAACAGGTATCATCTCAGCACTCGGTATTGGTGAGGAGCAGCATTGGCATGCACTTGCCAACAAGAAAACCGGGCTGAAGTATCCCGTACATCTTACAACCAGGCATGCGTCAGAGTTTCTCCTTGGAGAAGTGGATCTATCAAACGACGAACTTGCCGCTATGCTTGACCTGCCTACTGGGGACAACGGCTATACCCGCACAACTTTGCTGGCACTTGTAGCCATGCAGGAGCTTGTAAATAAAACAGGTTTACAACTGTTACAGGATGAGCCGCTTGCCTTGGTAAATGCCAACACCGTTGGAGGTATGTGCTCTGTAGAAGATATGTACCCGGATTTTATTTCAGACAAACAGGATGGCAGCTTTATCAAGTATATTGATACGCTTGACTGTGCGGAGAGTACACTAAATATTGCTCAGTACTTTAAGATCAAACCATTTACCGCGACTATAAGCACGGCTTGCTCTTCTTCAGCAAATTCCATTATGCTTGGCAGCAGGTTGATACAACAAGGTATAGTAAAAAGAGCTGTTTGTGGCGGCTGCGATGCACTAAGCCGTTTTACACTAAACGGATTTAACTCGCTGAAGAATGTTGATAAAGAAGCTTCCCGCCCGTTCGACCAAACACGCTTTGGGCTGAACCTTGGGGAAGGTGCAGGGTATCTATTACTGGAAAATGAATCGGATGCTGTCGCACGTGGTGCTACTATTATGGCAGTGCTTAGTGGCTACAGTAACACAAACGATGCCTATCACCCCACAGCACCCTCGCCCGATGGTGACGGAGCATTAATGACGATGCAACTGGCATTGCAAAAAGCAAAACTGTCGGCTGATGATATTGACTATGTAAACGCACATGGTACTGCAACCATCAATAATGATGCCTCAGAAGGGAAGGCGCTGCAACGCTTATTTGCCAACAGGAAACCTGTTTTCAGCTCTACCAAACCATTTACCGGCCATACGCTTGCTGCTGCAGGCTCCATTGAGGCGATATTCAGTATCCTGGCTATGCAAAACCAGGTTAGCCTGCCCAACCTCAACTACAGAACTAAGATGGATGAGTTGGAAATAGAACCTGTTACTGAAGCTGAGCAAATGAACATCAACCATGTGCTTAGTAATTCGTTCGGGTTTGGAGGTAATAATGTTTCATTAGTATTCAGTAAGCCATGATGAAGCCTGTATACATATCGTCCATAGTGGTTACTTCTCCTCAGCAGCATTTTGAGGATGATGGCTTTTTGCAAAATGTTTTTGGTGATGATTCAGGTTGCTTATATGTAAAAGAGCCCAATTATAGGAAATATATCAACCCGGTAGCAATACGCAGGATGAGTAAATTGCTCAAAATGGGTATCAGTACGGGTATGAATGCTTTGGAAAGAGCAGGTGTGCAGCAACCTGATGCCATCATTACGGGCACGGGGCGTGGGTCAATGGTAGATATGGAGGCCTTTTTGCTGAGTATGATAGAAATGGAGGAAGAGGCACTAACGCCTACATCCTTTATTCAGTCCACATATAATTCAGTAAACGGATGGCTGGCCCTGCAAACAAAATCAAATGGCTATAACCAAACCTATGTAAACCGTGGGGCATCTTTTGAGCTGGCGTTGTTTGACGCTCAAATGTTGCTTAATGAAACGGAAGAAGCCCAGACAGCTCTTGTTGGTTGTTTTGATGAGATCACGCCGGATTATGTACGGGTTAAAGGCAAAATAGGTTACTGGAAAGAACCTGCTCCGGCCAACCTGGAACTATTACAAAAAGCGGATACTCCCGGCACGATTGCAGGAGAAGGCGCTGCTTTCTTAACAGTTACCAACAATAAAGAGAACACACTCTGCAGCCTGTTATGTATAAAGATGCTGCAAGATGCTACAACAGATGAAGTGGTTCACCATGCTAATGAGATACTAACTGAAAATAACATTTCGCTGGCGGATATTGATGTATTGCTATGTGGTATGAATGGTGATGTAAATCAACAGGAAGTATATACAACAATGATTGGCAAAGCAGTTGCCAATACCTCGATTGCTGCCTTTAAGCATTTGTGTGGTGAGTACGATACTTCTTCAGGCTTTGCTACATGGATAGCGGCAAAGCTGTTTGAGTTACAAGAAATTCCTGAGATACTTACCGTTAAAAGAGGAAGGCACGAGCGTATAAAAAATATACTGATCGTTAATCACTATATCCTCAACAGCACATCGTTGATATTGCTACAGGCAGAATAAAATAAAGTTCAATTTATTGCAGGCTATATTACGCCTACCATGTACACCTCAGTTGGGGTAGGATTGCCACCTTCTTTTTCCAGAGATATGGCAAATGCCTGGCCTGAAGCGATACTCATGGGTATTTTCTTGATAGCTCCGTCTTTGGCAATAAGGTCGTTTGATATTACACCCATATCTACAGGTTTGCCATCCTGTATCACCCATAGTTGGTATTGTTTGCCTTGTGGCGGTAAAGGCATATTGTGCAGTGCGAGGTAGGCATCACCTTTTTCTTTATTCCAGTACACCATACCGGCCATTTTGGTATCACCCTCTTTGTGCATTACAACAGTTTGCATAGCAGGGTCTGCAAGCATGTCTTTTTCATGCTTATATGCATCTATTACCGTAGCCAGTAGTTCCTGGTTGGCGGTCAGTGAATCTACACGGGCAGTAAGTGCCTGTTGTTGTTCACGGCTCTCATTTCTTTGAGAAAGCAGCATAAAGTTAGTGAGTACACTCACCAGTACTGCAGCCCACACAGCAGCGCGTTGCCAGCTTGGTTGTTTCGCCGGTGCCTCAGGTTGTAGCGGTATGCTCTTTGGTGGAGTCTGTGGAGGGATTTCTTCTGTAATATCTTCTTTATCCAGTGCGTCCCATATTTGATCCTGCATAAATGAAGGAGGCGGAACAGACTGATCTTCAGCTAGGTTTAGCATAGTCTCCTCTATGGCTGCCAGTTCTGCTGCCAGTTCAGGATACAGTGCGATATCAGCTTCCACACTGTTGCGCTCATCCTCTGTGAGCGCTCCCAGTACGTAGGCTTCCAATATGCCTGATTCTATGTATTCCTTTATATTCAATTCTTTATACTTAGTTGTTATTATAATGTTCTCTTAATAAACTCATAGCTTTTCGCATCCGGGTCTTTACAGTCCCGAGTGGCAGGTCTAATGATTTTGATATTTCATCGAGGGTAAAGCCTTTGAAATAAGCCAGTTCTACTATTGATTGATATTCAGGTTTCAGGTCTGCTACTACGTTTCTCAGTCCTATAGCATCTGTTTGTTGTTCCGTGCTTAGATCTTTGTCCCTATCATATACGATATCCTCTCCTGTATGGATTTTACCCTTCATAATTTCGCCTTTCGAGCGAAGTTTATCTATCGAAGCATTGCGTGCAAGATTCAGCATCCAGGTATACAAACGTCCTTTAGATGGGTCGAACTTGTCTATGTTGTTCCATATTTTCACAAATACTTCCTGGAGCACATCCTGCGCGGTTTGTTCATCTGCAATAACTTTACGGACGATACCGTACAAAGCACCTGAATATTGCTTGTACAGGTAGTCGAAACCCTGTCTGCTCTTTTGTTTGAGCAGCAGAACCAATTCTCCTTCCGTATATGTAGTTATAGTTGACAAATCGCTGGTACCGAAAGTAGCGTTTATTTAACAAATAACATGCGGTAGTCGGTCTTAACTTTTCCGTTACTTATGTCGCTTAACTTCTTCTTGATCAGCCTCTTCTTGATCGGTTTCAGGTAGTCTATGAACAGTTTACCATCAATATGGTCGTATTCGTGCAGTATTACCCTTGCTGTGATACCGTCAAACTCTTGTATATACTCATGGAAATTTTCGTCCATGTAACGCAATTTCACTTTTTCAGCCCTGTAAACGTCTTCCCTTATTTTGGGTATACTCAGGCATCCTTCATTGTATGCCCATTCTTCGCCGCTTGTTTCTAATATATGAGCGTTGATGAATGTCTGCTTTATGGGCTTTTCGTTGGGATATTCCTTTTTGTCTGTCTCGTCAAAGTTCTCCACTATCTGTTCGGTATCTACTACAAACATCCTGATAGGGCGGTTGATCTGCGGTGCTGCAAGCCCAACACCACTACTGTGGTACATAGTCTCCCACATGTCTGCTATTAACTTTTCTAACTCCGGGTAGTCCGGCGTTATATCTTCACACATCTTTCTTAAAACTGGATGCCCGTAGGCCACAACAGGTAATATCATAATACGTATTAAAGATTGCAAAGGTACGAATTAGCGGCGGCTTTCTAAGTAGTCCTGCAGCAGTATAGTAGCGGCCACTGTATCCACGAGTTCCTTACTTTCCTTATCCTTCTTTTTTAGTCCCATGCCGGATATGGCTGTTGACGCCATTTTTGAGCTCAGGCGTTCGTCTACTTTGGTTATTTCAACATCGGGGAACACATGTTCGTACTTCCCAATGAATTTATCAACAAGCGGTGTGGCGTCCGTAGGTGTGCTATCCATATTCAGAGGGTAGCCGATAATTACCTTCTCAACCGGTTCTTCTTTAAAGTATTGTTTCAGGTAGCCTATCAGCTCCTTTGTTTCAACTGTCGCTAACCCGCGTGCTATGATCTGTTCAGGGTCAGATACCGCGATACCGGTTCTTTTTTTACCGTAGTCTAATGCTAATATTCTTGCCAATGTATTATTTGCTTGATGTCTTTTTTACAATAACAGTGCCTGCACGTTTCAGTATATCTGCTTCAGCACGTTTTAATTCCAGGTGCTTACTAATTAAGGCTGTCAACCTTACCTGGTCTTTTTCTGTTTTTACCCGTTTCAAGACTTCGTCCTGAACCTGTTTGAGTTTTTTTAGCTCGAAGTAGGAGAGGGCGCTATCTATCTCATTGATATAGTTCATCTCGCCATTAAGCGTGCTGATGCCGTATATGTCTTTCCAGTTGTGGCTGATGTCATTTTTCGTGTGCATCAACCCCGCCAGTTTACTTTGCATAGCTCCATCCGGAAAATTGTTGAAGAAATTCGCTCCGGGCAGCTCTCCTTTTTCAGACTGATAGGCAAAATAGCTATCGTAAATAATGCGTGCCATGGTGTTTTCTATCAGGTCAGGATCTACACGTTCGTGCACCAATGCCGCTACATTATCATACTGCTCATACTCTTTAGCGCCGTGTTCCAGCAGTATTCTTACCAGCTCCCATTCCTGTTCATCATCGCCTTTGTCTTCTACAAGTTCTTCCTGCGGCAGGTATTCCTGTGGTGTAGGTTCCTGTGCAGCCTGCTCTTTACTTTTCTGGCGACGTTCATTATCCAGTTTCTCCCTGATGTTTTTATTCACCAGGTTGATCATACCTGTAATATCAACCTCAAGTGCTTCAGACGCTTTTTTGATGTAGTGGTCCTGTAGCGAAAAATCCTCAGCCTTATTGATCTTAGAGATACTTTCCGCTATCTCATTTACCAGTTTCGATTTCTTTACCGGATCATCACCTACTTCTTTCAAACCAACTTCCAGTCTGAAGCCTATTACATCTTTTTTATGTTCCTTTACGTATTGGTGGAATTCATCCGCTCCTTTCTCCTGTATAAAGCCGTCCGGGTCAATACCTTCAGGGAGTAATACCAGTTGTACGTTGAAGCTATGTTCCAGTGCAAGGTCTAAACCACGCAATGCTGCTTTTACACCAGCGGAGTCTCCGTCATATAGAATGGTCAGGTTCTTGGTTATCTGGCCTATCAGCCTCAGTTGCCCTTCGGTTAGAGATGTACCGCTACTGGATACTACATTCTCAACTCCTCCCTGGTGCAGGGATATCACATCAGTATAACCCTCAACAAGAAAACACTCATCCAGCTTGCTGATAGCCTGCCTTGATTGGTGCATACCATACAGCACACGGCTTTTGTTGTACAACTCGTTTTCGGGTGAGTTGATGTACTTAGGTGCCTTCTCGTTCTTCTTCAGTATTCTTGCACCAAAACCCAGCACACGACCGGTCATGGCTTGTATAGGGAATATTACCCTGCCATGGTACACATCATAATACTTATCGTTACGGTTTTTTATCAGGCCCGATTTCTCTAAAAGCTCAGGCTTATAGCCTTTTTGTATGGCCTCCTTAGCAAAGGTGTCATACCCCTCGGGGCAGTAACCCAGCCTGAATTTTTCTATGGTGTCTTTTCTGAAACCCCGTTGCTTAAAGTAGGACATACCAATAGCCTGTCCTTCTTCACTATTCAGGAGTGTATCACTGAAATATTGGGCGGCATATTCATTAATGATACGCAGGCTTTCTTCTGCTTGCTGGTGTTGTTGCTGCTCAGGTGTTTTCTCAGTCTCTTCTATCTCTATTTTATAGTAGTCTGCCAGCCACTTGATAGCTTCGGGGTAGGTCAGTTTTTCATGATCCTGTATAAATGTGACTACGTTGCCACCTTTACCACAACCAAAGCATTTATATATGCCCTTTGCAGCCGATACATAAAATGAGGGTGTTTTCTCATTATGGAAAGGGCAATTGGCTATATGATTGGCGCCACGCTTTTTCAGGCGCACAAACTGCCCCACCACGTCTATTATATCGGCGCGGTCCATTACTTCCTGTATCGATTCGGGGGCTATCATCTATACTGCAAATTTAGCAAAGGGGTTTAATATACTATTGTGGTGATAAACTTAACACGCTCACGTTTTTGGGTGAACACATGCCAGTTGCCGTCATACTCAATGCGTGTTGGCAGCAGCTTACCCTGTTGTTCCTTTGTACGCACTTTCATTACCACATCAAAGTCATATGCCAGCGTACTGTATGATAAGGAGTAGTCACGCGCTACGATCGAGTAATCGCTTTTCCTGAACCATGTGGCCAGGTAGTTATACACCACATCGGTTTTGTACTCCGGTTTGGGAATAGCTTTGAATACATAACATTCCTCTCCGTCATACTCTTCCGACGCCAGTTTGAAATCGTACATCTTCGCGATGTCCGGCTCAAATATGGCGGCCTTGTCTCCCATAAAAGGTACTCCTGCCACTTTACTGCCGGGGTTGAATATCAATTGCTTCAGTTTCTGCTTTTGCCGTGCTATTGTTCCGGTCTCCTTTTCGCCCGATACATCACCTATTATATCAGATTGGCCGCATAGTGTATCTTCTGTAAAGAACAAATAGGCGTACAACTCAGCAGTATAGTACCTGTACTCTTTATTGCGCTTGTAAAAGTTGCCTGTCACTTGCTCCTGCAATACATCCATCGTGCGGCATCCGTTCCATGCTTTTTGCCTTGTTAGGCTGTATAAAGATGCGGTCACCTTCTCCCGCTTGTTATACACTCTTATGTCATTGGTCGCATTGTACGACATGATACGCATGCTCTTGAATGCTTTATAGAAGGTAGTGTCGTTCTGCACTCTTTTTATAAAGCCCTGTACATCCCATCCTTCACGAGCGGCAGATATCACCACTTCATCCATGGCAATGGGAAATTTGAATATGCTGGTATCCTGCGCCTTAATGGTACCACTGATAACGAGTAATATGATAGCTACCAGGCTACGCATCAGCTTCTTTCTTGTTCAACATTAGTTCCGCATAGAGCATATCCTCAGGAGTGGTGAGTTTTAAGTTGCTCTTCTCTCCTTCTACCAGGTACACCTGCTCGCCATAAGCCTCCACAACTGTCGCCTCGTCTGTAAAGGCCTCTGTGTATTCCTGCTCAAATGCCGGCAGTAACAGGTCTGTCATGAAGGTTTGTGGCGTTTGTATGCTGCGCATATGCTGCCTGTCTACAGGTTTGCTGGTATCACCATCCACTATGCGCATACTGTCTGATACAGCTATAGCAGGTATAGCGCTTCCTTTGGCAACAGCCTGTTCGTAGCAGGCCTGTATCAGTTTTGCAGATACCATTGGCCTTACTCCGTCATGTACAAATACAACTGAGCCTGTACTTACTTCTTTCAGCCCGTTCTGCACGCTATGGAAGCGGGTAGGGCCACCGGTTACAATATTAATATCAATACCACCCGGAAACTCCTGCAGTACCATCTGCGCGTAGCTCAGTTGATCCTCAGGTAATACCAGTACCAGCTTTACATCTTCGTAAGCGTCAATGAAAGCCTTAATAGTATAGTACAGTACAGGCTTGCCCGCTAATGGCAGAAACTGCTTGGGCAATGCATTGCCCATCCTTGATCCCTTTCCTCCTGCTACTATTACTGCGTATTTGTCCATTTGCTATTGTTAACCCTGTAAAGTTAATAGTTGTAACCGGCTTAAGACAAGTTCGCCCCCGCAAAGCAGGGGCGAACTGAATTTTATATCTTGAATAACTATTATGCGATCTTTTCTACCTGCATATAGCTCAGTTCTACCGGTGTAGCACGTCCGAATATCTTCACCACCACTTTCAGTTTCTTCTTCTCGTCGTTCACTTCTTCTACCGTACCGTTGAAGTCGTTGAAAGGACCATCTGTGATACGAACTGTTTCGCCGATGATATACGGATCTGCATAACCGATACCTGCCTCGTCCACTTCGTCCATTTTACCGAACATCTTGTTCACCTCAGACTTACGCAGAGCGGTAGGGTGGTCTTTACCCAAAAAGTGTATCACGTTGGTAACACCCTTAATGGTCTGTATCATATCATCCGTCAGCTTACCGTCAATTGCTTCTATCATCAGGTAGCCGGGGAACAATGTTTTTTCGCGCAGCACTTTTTTACCGCCCTGTACTTTAAATACTTTCTCAGAAGGACAAAGTACCTGTACTATGGAGCCGGTCCAGCCGTTTATCTGGATCTCTTTATCCAGGTATTCCTTCACCTTACGTTCTTTACCACTGATGGCACGTAAAACATACCACTTGGTTTCCTTTTCCGGCTTGGCGGGAGCAGCGGGCTTATCAGCTTGTGGTGCCGATGCCTGGCCTTCATTAGAAGGTTCAGCCTGTTGTTCCTCGTTATTTGTCAATTCTTCTGTCATTTCCTGAAAGGTTTATCCTAAAATGCTGTACAATAAGGTCAGTACCTTCTCAGATACGAAGTCCATACCAAATATCATCAGTGTCATGATAACCAATGCCACTAATACGATAATGGTAGTTTGCTGCAGTTCGTCCCATGAAGGCCAGGTAACTTTATGTACCAGTTCGTCATAAGCAGACTGTATATAGGATCCGAATTTGCTCATAGTCTTTTGTTTTATTAACCTGCCCCTTCAGGGGCGGGGGGTGCACGGGTAGTAGGATTCGAACCCACATCAAAGGTTTTGGAGACCTCTATTCTACCATTGAACTATACCCGTAATTCATGTACCGCTGCCGAAACATGGCACAAATTAAAAAGCCCCCTATTGCGGGGCGACTGCAAAAATAGGAAAATCTTTCTGAAAAAAATACAGCTTATAAAGTAAAGGTATTATAATATGACCCGGTATTTTGGCAAAATTAAGGCGGAACAGGCAAAAAAACACAACATTTCCCCCTCTTGAGAGTGATTAGGGGCTGCGCCCGCCTCAGGCTGGTGTGTTTACTCGCGAATGGCACTCGCGCATCATACAACACTTCCCCTCTTGAGAGGGGGTAGGGGCTGCGCCCGCCTCAGGCTGGTGTGTTTACTCGCGTAGGGTAACCATCTTAGCCACCATGCATTAGCCCTGCCTGCCTCAAACCTCAGCGGCGCCTGCCCAATCAGCGCCGTCATCCTGAACGCAGTGAATGTATCAACTAAATGCAGGGTGTAGGATAATATTTTATAACACCTAAGAGTTAACTATTAGAAGTGTTTTTACTCATCATCTTTCCCTTTGGTCGGTCTTGTGACCGCACCAATCGTCAGCACAGGTCTTTCACTGGGTGACCTGTATTCAATTAAATCATCAGGACTCTGACCGGTATTTGAATGACCGCAGTATGTAAAACCCCTCAATCCCGTTTGTCCCCCTTGAGCGCTAAAATCATAGCCCGTCAATAAATCAACCTCTTTCATAGTTCAAGACAATAATAATTTGATATATTGTATTTAATAACGTATATTTGTGGTAGTAATTGCGAATACAATTACGGACATCCCGCTAACAAGCGGGGTTATTGATAATCCGCCTCAATCGGACATTCCCTAACCCCAAATAGTCATCTATAATCCAACATCTACTATCTACAATCCACCATCAAAAATCCAAAAACTATGAAACCACAACATGCCACATTCATCCTCCAGATGATCAAACACGGCGATAAACTGCGCGCCTATAGGGCGGCTTACCCTAAAGCAAAAGGCCAGTCGGCCATTAAAGCCGCCGAACGGCTGCTACGCCGCCCCGAAATTGCCGAAGAAATTCAGGCGGTAGTACAAGACATCCGCAGTCAGACAGTTATAGAAGCCTATCAGGTTATGAAGCAGGAACAGCAGGTACGTATCCTCAGCGTTATGAAAAAGAGGGAGATACTCAACCAGATAGCCACTTGCGAAATGAAAGTAGGCCGATGGATAAAAGATGAGGACGGTTATCGCATGGTTTACGAAGACCCACGCCCGCGCGATATTATCCTGGCAATAGATAAAGACACCAAACTGGAAGAAGCCTGCAACCGCATGAGAGATATAACAGATGTAAAGCTCTCCCGTTATGATATTTACATCGACGGCCGCCCTTGCGACAACCCCAACGCTCCCATCAACCCCGACATACCTATGGGCCTCATCATGCTCCCCAAAAAACAACATGCGAGCTCCTTCCCCACCGTTGCGAGAAACGAAGCAATTAGGGAAGGCGGCACGAGTGTAGCGAGTACGCCTGCCCCGCACTTTTGCGGGGGAAGGGTTGACGAGGGCTATCCTGAAGCCGAACAATTTTCAAACGAAAATCCCGGCAACAAAAAGGAACAAAATGAAGAAACTCCCCTCCTGTTCCTAGGAGGGGATATTGGCAAAAATGTCGAAGACATTAATTTGCCAATTGGGGTGGTTGACTCGCGAAAAAATGAACCAAGTTGCAATGAAAACTCACACTCACAAGATTTAATTTTAAACGAAAATTCCGGCAACAAAAAGGAACAAAATATGGATAATTCCCCCTTTGAAGAGCCTGTCCCGCCACAGCGGGAGGGAGGAGCCGCAGGCGGAGGGGGATGTCCACTCGCGCAGATTCATACCAATCACGTTGTCCTCCCCTTGGGGGAGATAGAGGACCCTCACGACTACCTCACCCTTAAAAAGCAACACCTGTCCGAAAAACGCCAACGTTGCGAAAACGATCCCATGTCTGAAAGTTTCTATAAGATATTTACCAGGGAACGTGACGCTATACCTCCCCCGCACATACTCACTGATGAAGAAATAGAGGCAATTAAAAACGAAGAAGAAAGGAAACAACCGAACGAAGAGAGCTCGTTGCCACAAATAAAAGACTTTACCAGGCAACAATTGGAAACAAAAAAGCCTGCATATTGCGGCAAAATGTACTTTCCGGAGAAACAACCACAACCCGGAGATGATATAACAAACGATAAAGTATAATGAATATGTTGATTGAAAGGTTTAATGTGCGATAGCGTTTTGTATAAAATAACATACATATAATTCATTATCCCTACCTTTACGCATATAGTAGAGGATCATTCATGTTTAAGCTAAAGTACTTTTGGCCGTACCTGTTGTTTTTTTTATCAATAGTAGTACTGGTAACAGCCAACAGGATTCATATCAATAATGAAATAAACCGGAACCTTAGTTATACCAAGACGCTCAACGTGTCGGGGCGGCAACGTATGCTCAGCCAGAAGCTGACCAAGCTGAGCCTGATGGCAAAGGATGGTGAAGACGTAAAGGCAGAAATGTTACAATTGCTATCGCAGTGGGATGCTGCGCATGGTGATCTGAAAGAGAGTAAGAATGGTCTTTCCATTCGATCGGAAGATCATGCTGATGTTGTGCAGATGTTTGATGAGATAACGCCAGTGTATGAGACACTGCATACTGATTTTACCACTGTTGCAACTGTAGGTGTTGACGAGGCTCTGTTGGGGCGTATCCGGGAAAGTGAAGAGGAGTACCTGGGACAAATGGATAATATTGTAGGGCAACTGGAAGCTAATGCAACGGAAGACCTGGAGGCGTCGCGAAAGAATCAAAGCCTGCTGGCGCTTTTGTCAGGCATATTCCTGGTGTTGGAAATGATCGTTTTTATCTATCCGTACCACAAACGGTTGGTAAATGCCTACAGGAAAATGAAAAAGCAACAGGAGGAACTTGAAGAGCAGAAAATAAAGATCGAGCACCTGTATGAGACAAATGAGCTTATCATTAAGGGTACGAATGCCGGAATATGGGAGTGGGATATAGTGACAGGAAAAGAGAACTGGTCGGACAGGTTCTTTAATCTACTGGGATTTGAAAGAGGGGATATAGAACCTACTTACGACAACTTCCTGAATATTTTGCTGCATGCTGAGGATAAAAATAAGGTAGTGAATGCCGTGAGTACACACATAGTAAACGGTACACCTTATAAGCATGAAATACGCATGCTGAACAAGAATGGTGATTACAAATGGTACGAAACATCAGGGCAGGCTATATGGAACGAAACAGGTGAGGCTATACGAATGGCAGGTTCGATCATTGACATTGGCGCACGTATCAGCACGAGGGAGAAACTGCTGACGGAAAGTAATACCAAGGACAAACTGCTGTCTATCGTGACACATGACCTGAGATCGCCGGTCAATAATCTTAAAATGTTGCTGGGCCTCCTGAAAGATAATATCATTAATAAGGAAGAGTTCCTGGAGCACCTGAACGCAACGGTGAAAAATGTAGATACCTTATCACAGTCTATGGATAATATGCTTATATGGGCGCAGGGCCAGATGAAAGGCTGGGATGTGAGCCCGTCAGACATAGTGCTGGACGATGCGATACAGGAGTGCGTGCGCCTGTACAGGCATGTGATAGAGGAAAAAAATATCTCATTGACCTACGAGCAGGAGGAACTGATCAATGCATATGCCGATTTTAACCAGGTGGTGCTGATTGTCAGGAATTTGCTGAACAATGCTATCAAGTTTACTCCTGAAGATGGGGCTATATCTATTGGTACAAAGCAGGATAGTACATATGCCAGTATTATCATAACAGATACAGGCAAGGGTATGGATGCGGATACCATAGCTAAAGTGCTGAATAAACATGACAGCTATACTACCTATGGTACAAATGGTGAAAAAGGCACAGGCCTGGGTATGAGTATGTGTGTAGAGTTTGCTGAAAAGAACAGCTGTAAACTTGAAATAGAGAGTGAACCGGGTAAAGGAACTACAGTCTCTTTACATATCCCGAAGAATATCCCCTCATAATGTTTTCGGAGTAATGTAATAATCCGTTACATTCGCACCTCAAATTTTTATGAATATGATGAACAGGAAGTTCATAGGTGCAGTTGCTGCTGTAATGTTGATGTCTGCATGCAATGAAAAAACAGAGCCGGCTGCAAAGCCTGATATATTATTGACCAATATAGATACAACCGTAAATCCGGCAGATGATTTCTTTCAGTATGCCAATGGCGGATGGATAAAGAACAACCCGATACCTGATGACGAAACAGGTTGGGGTATAGCCTACCTGGTGCAGGACGAACTGTATGCAAGGTTACTACACATTAACGAAGAAGCTGTAAAAAATACAAAGGCTACCGGAACAGATAAGCAGATAGCGGATTTCTGGCAGACGGCCATGGATACTGTAGCTATAGAAAAGCAGGGGATAGCACCACTACGTGGTGAGCTGAGTAAAATTGCCGCCCTGCAAACACCGAAAGAAGTAATGGCATATGCTGCTACCATGCATCAATACGGTGTAGGTGTGTTTTTTGCTGAGGGTGTGGGGCAGGATGCTATGAACAGTGAGGTAATGTCGTACACACTATGGCAGGGCGGTATTGGTCTTCCTAACAGGGACTATTATTTTAATACTGACGAGCGTACTGCTAATATACGTGCAGCGTACCCCGGTTATATATCAAAACTATTTCAGCTGATGGGTGTGGCTGTAGCTGAGGCTGATGCCAAAGCAGCAGGAATTGTAGCGCTGGAAATCAAGCTGGCTGAAAAGTCGAGGAAGCTGGAAGACCTGCGCGACCCTTATGCCAACTATAATAAGATGGCGGTGAGCAACCTGAAAAAAATATCTCCGAATATTGATTGGGCCGCCACTATAAAAGGCATTGGCGCGAAGAATGTAGATACGGTCATCGTAGGTCAACCTGAGTTCTACACACAACTGGATAAGGTGATCACAGCTACTGACATGCAGGTGCTGAAAGACTATATGGCTTTTCACCTGGTGCGCGATATGGGTAGCTACCTGAGTAATGATTTTGTAAACGCCAACTTCGACTTTTACAGCAGGCAGATATATGGCGCCAAAGAAAATAAGCCTCGCTGGAAACGAGTGCTGAACGCTGAGGAAGATGCTATGGGAGAGGCCCTCGGCCAGCTGTTTGCCAAAGAGTACTTTAATGATAAGGCCAAGAAGCGCTATGAGGATATTGTGGAAAATGTGCGTAATGCCTACAAAGTACGTATAGATAAACTGGACTGGATGACGGACAGTACAAAGCAGAAAGCACATGCCAAGCTTGCGTCGATCAGCAAAAAGGTGGGTTATCCTGACAAATGGAAAGATTTTTCCGGTATGAAAATAGGCCGTGAATCATATGCACAGAATATGATGACTGCCAACAGGTGGTGGAATGCTTATGAACTGGATAAGCTGGGTAAGCCGGTTGACCGTACGGAGTGGGAAATGACACCACAGACCTACAATGCTTACTACAACCCGTCTAACAATGAGATAGTATTGCCTGCGGGTATATTTACCGTGCCGGGATACAGGGATGAAGAACTTGATGATGCGTTGGTATATGGTTACGCTGCGGCTTCTACAGTAGGGCATGAGATAACACATGGCTTTGATGATGAGGGTAGGCAATTTGACGCAAAAGGAAACCTGAAAAACTGGTGGGCAAAGGCTGATGAAGAGCAGTTTACCCAACGTGCTAATGTACTGGTAGCGCAATTCAACCGGTTTATACCTGTAGATACGATGCACATAAACGGCGCAGCTACACTGGGTGAGAACCTGGCCGACCTTGGCGGTATATTGATCGGCCTGGACGCATTTAAACAGACGGAGACATATAAGAAAGGTGAAAAGATCAGTGGTTTTACTCCATTGCAGCGTTTCTTCCTGGGCTATGCACTGGGCTGGATGTATGATATACGTAAAGAAGCATTGGCCAGCAGGATACTGACGGATGTGCACTCTCCGGCCAAGTACAGGGTGAACGGACCTTTCCCGAATGTACCAGAGTTTTACGAAGCATTCAATGTACAACCAGGTAACAAGATGTACCTGCCTGATAGTATGAGGGTGAGGTTGTGGTAGAACTGAAAAATATAGATATAAAAAGAAGGGATAAATTATTTTATCCCTTCTTCATTTAATGCTTTCTGGTAGGCACGTGCGTTTTTCATGTGGTCTTTATAGTTGCTGGCAAAGTTGTGGTAGCCACTGAAGTCTTCTTTTGCGCAGAAGTATATATAGTCTGTTTCTTTAGCATTCAGCACTGCGTCAATACTTGACTTGGATGGGGTAGTAATGGGGCCCGGAGGGAGGCCTGCATACATATAGGTATTGTATGGTGAATCATACTCCAGGTGTACATTCAATATCCTGCGGAGTGTGAAATCGTTTACAGCGTATTTTACTGTAGGGTCTGCCTGTAGTTTCATGCCGAGTTTCAGCCTGTTCATATATACAGATGCAACGGTGGGGCGCTCGTCTGCCTTATTGGTCTCTTCTTCTACAATAGATGCCAGTACCATAACCTGTAGCGGCGTTAGCGACTTAGCGTATGCTTTTTGTTTACGTTCTTCCGTCCAGTAGCGGTTGTAATAGCTTGCAAGCCTCGAATATAGTTTTTCGGCTCCTGTGTTCCAGTAAAACTCATACGTGTCCGGTATAATTGCCGCCATTGCCGTGCTGGTGTCAAAGCCATATGTTTTCAGCAATTCATTGTCGTTGAGCATTTCAGCAAGTGCGGCGGAATCGGGTTCCAGTTGTGCGGCAACAAACTGTACGAAATCGTCTTTTGTACGGAATTTATTGATGACCAGTTTAACAGGCTCTTGCTTGCCTGAGCGCAGCTTACGTATCAGATCGTAATTGCTGATACCTTTAGGTACTTTATACTTACCCGCCTTTATATTATTGGGGTAATTGGCTCTTTTGGCGAGTATATCAAAGCTGGCGGGGTCTTCTATATATCCACCGTTTATCAGCTCGTCGAACACCAGCAGGTAAGAGGCGCCTGTAGGTATGTACAGGTATTCCCCTTTGTGCATATCGCCTGTGTTAGGGCCGAATATTTTGTAGTAAACAAATGAACCGGCACCAGCTATCAGCAGCAGGGACAGCAATATCCAGATGCCTGCACTGCTTCTTTTTTTTGTTTTATTGGTCATTCCTGTAAAAATAAAAATACCCGCTAAAATATTCAGAGCGGGTATAAAATGCTTGTATTTAAATTAATGCAAAGTCTTAGTTTGCCGGTGCTTCCTGTTGAGCCGGTGCGTTGCTTTGTACCGGCTGGTTGCTTGTTTTTACTTCTTTAGGACTGCTAAAGAACATTACAGATATGATAGAAAGGCCTGCTATGATACCCATAGTTGTCCATGTGCCTTTTTCCATAATATCTCCTGATTGTTTCACGCCCATTACCTGGCTGCTGGCACTACCAAAAGTACCTGAAAGCCCGCCACCTTTAGGGTTTTGAACCAGTATAAAGAAAGCCAATACTACACAAGCCAGTAAGATCACTATTGCTATCAGAGTTATCATAAGTTATTTTTCTTTTAATATTTCTTCAATTTTGCGGGCAAAATACGCCTTTTTTTGCGGTTTCTGCAAACTTAATTTCTTATACATTTCAATGGCACGGTCGTAACGGCCCTGCTTTACCATGACACTCGCCAGCGACTCACTGGCCAGGTTATCTTCCTTAGTAATGGAGTTGACCGCCATTTCAAAGACATTTTCCGGTATTTCGTCATTCTCTTCTTCCAGTGCGGCGGCCAGTTTCTCCTTCTGCCACATGGTTTTCAGGTCTTTCTGGTCCTGCTCTTCTTCCTGCGCCTGTTGTTTCTTTTTCTTGTAGAACATCAGCCACTCTGAAAAACTCATTACTACCATCAGCGACTTGTCAGGCTCCTGCAGGTTCAGCGTATGATCCGGATTGCCTATGTCTTCAGGCAGATCGTTAGACACATGCATGCCCTGGTGCAGGAAGTAATCCTCTGTATATATAGGCGGAATGAGGTTCTCACTTTTTTCGTCCCTGTCGTTTTTGTCAACTGTTTTTTCTGCAGTGGTTGTTGCTGCTGCTGCAATCGGTGCTTCTGCAACAGGCTCAATTTGCTCCTCGGCAACCGGAGCTTCCTGTTCGGCTGTTTCTTCCTCAACGGGTGGGGGAGGTGGTGGTGGAGTCTGTGCTCTTTTACCTCTTATAAAGCCGGTATTTACAGGGTTAAAATCACCCGCAGTAACATCTTGTTCTGCTTTATCTGCAACAACTTCTTCATGTACAGGTTCAGATACATCCTCCAATGCAGGCTCTTCTACTGTTACAGTTTCGTTGATCACAGTATCAGTAGCTGTTGCTGCTTCTTTCTCAACTTCGTTCGCTACCTCTTCTTTTATTGGCTGGGTGGTCCTGGCGCTCTGTTCAGCTGTAACAACAAACTCTGCATTCTGGCCGTTCAGGGCTGTTTGCAGGTATTCGCTATACAGCAGCCAATTGCCTGAGAACAATTGCATAGTCGACATCATTTCAGGAGTAAATGGCTCCTGCTTATGCCGTTGCGCCGCCTGCATATAACGTGCAGGTGCGAAGTACGGGTATGTTTCAGTCAGTTCCTTAATGCTGTCCGCATCCGCATCGGTAATATTCTGCGGGTCTTCCAGCATTTGAGTTACGTATGATATAGATGACGATGTGATCATGTTAGTTCTTCAAGCTCGATTACCAATTTACGAAAGCTTTATTAAAAATATCATTTGCCAGTTGTTCACCTATCTCGGAAATCAGGCGGCTTTCTTCGCTCTGCAGGGTTTTGTTGGCGGCAAAGTCTGCAAATTTGGTAAAAGTCTCCGTAAAGTTAGCTTTTTCGTTTAACCTGTTCTCGAATTTAATTTGTACAGATATGGTCAACCTGTTCTGGCTGGCGGTTTGCGTGTTCTCCACACCCGTTACACTCACGTTGTACTGTGTGATGGTGCCGGACATATCATAATCAGCATCATCAGAGTTGACGGGAGAGAGCCCCGTTTGTGATAATATCCTGCTGCGTATTCTTGTAGTGAGTGATGGGCTGAGTGAGGGTACCACGTTCCTGGCTTTGTTGTCCAGTGTGCGTATGTTGATGGTCTTACCTTCAATACTGGCACCAGTAAAACTGTACACGCCGCAACCCGCGGTAGCGAAAATGATAAAAGGCAGAAAAACCAATAAAATCCTGTAAGCCATAATCCTCTGTTGGTGAATTTACTCTTTAATATCGTATTCCTTGATCTTTCTGTATAATGTTCTTTCTGATATGCCCAGTTCGCTGGCCGCGTCTCGCCTGCGGCCTTTGTGTTTCTTCAGCGACTTGATGATGAATTCTTTTTCCCTGTCGGCCAATAACAATGATTCTTCCACGTCCTCATGGTGCGCCATAGGCTCGCTATGGTGCACTACAAGCGGCGATGTAGCTCCCGGTGCGTTGTATGGCTGAACCGTTGGTTGCTCCTGTGTGCTATACGATGGTAAAAGATTATCTGATGCCGGAGCAGGTGAGTAACCGCCAGCCCTGCTGCCCGTCAATTCATAGAGCATCTGCTTCATCTCGTTCAGGTCTTTCTTCAGGTCGAAGAAGAGTTTGTAGAGTATCTCCCGTTCCGTGCTGCTATCGTATTTGCCGCTACCTGCTGAAGGGCTGGGTATAGGAGTACTTGCCGGTTGGAAAAGCGCTACACCTCTTGAATTTTGACCATTGGGTAAAAAGTTGTGCAGTGCGTCGCCTGTAATTTCTTTCTCTGTACTCAATACAGATAGCTGCTCTGCAATGTTTTTCAGTTCACGCACGTTGCCCGGCCATGAGTAGCTTACCAGCAGTTGCTGTGCCTCGGGTGAAAGTTGTACCGACTGTGTACGGTAGCGCTCTGCAAAATCAGATGCAAACTTGCGGAATAACAATGGAATGTCTTCCGGCCTGTCGCGCAGGGCGGGTACACGTATAGGTACAGTGCTTAACCTGTAATACAGGTCTTCGCGGAACTTACCTGATTGTGCATACTCCAGCAGGTCTTTATTGGTAGCTGCTATTACGCGTACATCGGTCTTTTGCACTTTTGATGAACCTACACGGATAAATTCACCAGATTCCAGCACACGCAGCAAACGCGCCTGTGTGCCTATGGGCAGCTCGCCTATCTCATCCAGGAAGATGGTACCACCATTTACTGTTTCAAAATAACCCTTACGGCTATCAACCGCACCGGTGAAAGAACCCTTCTCATGTCCGAACAGTTCACTGTCAATCGTTCCCTCAGGTATGGCGCCACAGTTTACCGCTATAAAAGGATTGTGCTTGCGTGGAGACAGTGCGTGTATGATATTAGAGAACGCCTCTTTACCCACACCACTTTCACCAACTATCAGTACAGACAGGTCGGTGTTGGATACCTGTGCAGCCGTGCTCAACGCATGGTTAAGTGCAGCAGAGTTGCCTATGATCCCGAACCTGTTTTTAATGCTTTGTATTTCCATTAGTAAGTCAAAAGTTAAAAGTCAAAACACCAAAGTGTATTGACTGTATTATTGTACTATCTCCCCCAGTAATGTTGCCGATGTGGCATCATTTACTTTCACATGCACATAGTCGCCTATTTTCAGATCGTGGTTGCCCTTAGGGAATACGATCATTTTATTCTGGCTGTTACGTCCTCTCCAGTCGTTCTCGCTTTTCTTACTGTCTGCCTCTATCAGTACTTCAAAGGTTTTACCTATGTCGTTCCTGTAGGTTTCCAGTGAATATTTGTTCTTTGTTTCGATGATCTCTGCCAGCCTCCTGCTTTTTACTTCTTCAGGCACATCATCTTCATACCTGCGCTCTGCAAGTGTGCCGGGGCGCTCGCTGTAGGAGTACATATATGCCATGTCGAATTTGCACAGCTCCATCAGCGATATAGAATCCCTGTGTTCTTCTTCTGTTTCTGTACAAAAGCCACTGATGATATCTGTACTTAATCCACAATCAGGCATTATCTCGCGTATGCGTTTCACCTTGTTCAGGTACCACTCGCGGGTGTAGGTGCGGTTCATCAGTGCCAGCAGGCGGGTGTTGCCGCTCTGTACCGGCAGGTGTATGTTTTTGCAGATGTTATGGTACTTAGCCATGGTAAACAACACTTCATCTGTAATGTCTTTAGGGTGAGATGTACTGAAGCGTACACGTAACAGTGGAGAAACATTCGCCACCATTTCCAGCAACTCTGCAAATGTTACATCATGCCCTTCTTTATTGGTGAAGTGGTAGCTGTCTACATTCTGTCCTAATAGCGTTACTTCTTTGTAACCCCTTTCAAACAGGTCGCGGCACTCCTGAACGATGCTTTCGGCATCGCGGCTGCGCTCACGCCCACGTGTGAAAGGCACCACGCAGAAAGTACACATATTGTTACAGCCACGCATGATGCTAACGAATGCAGATACACCGTTGCTGTCTAAACGTACAGGGGATATATCTGCATAGGTCTCTTCACGGCTGAGGAGTACGTTCACTCCTTTCTGTCCACCTTCGGCTTCCGTAACCAGGTCGGGCAGGCTGCGGTAGGCGTCGGGGCCCACCACCATATCTACCAGTTTTTCTTCTTCCAGCAGCTTGGTCTTCAGGCGTTCGGCCATGCAGCCCAGTACGCCTATCAGCATATCAGGGCGCTCTTTTTTTGCTTTACGGAAAGTTTGCAGGCGCTTGCGTACCGTTTGCTCCGCCTTCTCGCGGATGGAGCAGGTATTGATCAGCACCAGGTTGGCCTCCTCAAAATTATTGGTAGCGCCAAAACCCTCGTTGTTGAGGATAGACGCCACAATCTCGCTGTCACTAAAGTTCATCGCACAGCCATAGCTCTCTATATAGAACTTTTTGGTGTATTGATTAGGGTCTGCAGCAAAGGGGGCGTAAGCCTGTCCCTGTATGCTTTCCTCAATCACTTTTTCGATGATGTCTGCCATATTTTCCGATTCTGTGGTTGGCAAAGATACAGCGTTTATATGGCTTATCAATGATAATGAACCGTTAATGTGGTAATTATGGCAGGTGTTTTATTCGTTATGAATATCAGAGGCTGTTTGCTCGAAAATATATGCTTTACACTGCATGTAGTCGTAACTATCAATCAATTGTAAATGTTCCTCAAACCTCACCTTCACAGCATAATTATCGAATGGGATTGTGTACAGCAGGGCTACTTTCTCCGGCATTTGTTGGAATATACTATCGCTCTCAATAGCAGGTGGCAGCAGGGTAGCGTTGGCAAGAGTAGCATACCGCTCTTTACCGGGGTGAATGGATGTGTAATACCTGTATGCGTTTTGTGCGCCTATATATACATATAGTTCGTCTTCTTCGATGTTCTGCGATTTAAGGTAGTCCAGCGCTTCGGTGAGTTGTTCCTGCCTGATGGGTTGGCTGATACTTTGCAGCGGGTTATTGGTGATAATGGCTGCAAGTGCGATCAGCAGTACAGGTATCCTTAAAAGCGGGGCTCTCAATTTCATCAGCTGGTCGAAGCCGATACCTACCAGCAGCAGTAACAATGGCATAGCAAAAAGGGTAAGCCTGGGTATGAGTGAGTATTGCTTTAAAGCGGCAGCTACCAACATCAATACTACAGGTAGAGTGTAAAGCCATGTGGTGGCTTTTTTCTTAATCAGCAGCACGGCCAGGCCTGTTAGCAGCATGCAGGTGCTGAATACCACAGCCATATTAGCTCCGAATGCTGCACGTAATACTTCTGTAATTACCTCCTTGTTATGTGTCCATTCCTCAGATGATGATGGCAGCGCAAAGAGGAAAAACCTGTTATGAAAATTGACGAGAAAATCAGAATGTATCTGCTTGTTCAAAATGCTGAAATAGTACCACAGGAACTGAGCCAGCCAGGCAACAGAAACTATAACAATCGGCACGAACAGGTTGTACCTGCGTTGGTGTACAACAGTTGCAGTGTAATAGCAACCTACGCCTGCCAGCACGAATACGGATGGCATGCTGCTCCAGATAGCTATAGAGCCTGCAACTATCCAGGTAGCGATAAAGGGTAGTGTCCTGCTTTTTATAATGTCAGTTCTTAAAGCCAGCCATACCAACAGCAGTGTGATGAATGCATCGGGCATATACTGTTTTACCTCTGTTGAGTACCTGATATATACCAGCCCGGTTGCCAGTAGCAGCAGGGGGTACCAAAAGGATTCCAAACGTAGTTCGCGTTTAAGGATGTTGTAGAACAGCAATAGTGCTGCAATACCACAGAGCAAAGGGTAGAGCCTGTAAGCCATCTCCCCGAACCCGAAAATGCCTGTTGCTCCTTTCAGTATCCAGAGAAAAACGGGTGGTGCATATTGGCCGTAGTCCAGTGGTTGTGCAAGTGCGGCATAGTTCCGTTCAAACACATTCAGTGCTACATCTACCTCATCCGTCCACAAGCAGCGGTTGTCTATATAGGCATACAGCCGCAACACTATGCCCAGCAATAATATTGCAGCGGGTACAAGCAACATAAGCCTGCTCAGCCATGAGGGATCGCGGGTATTCATTGGGCATCAAAATACAGCTTTTTATCTAAGGCTAAACAAGTACCTGGATTTTGGAATTTGAGCCCTGAGATTTCTTGTATGTTATGTTTTCTTTGGTTTCTTCTTCGCTGCCGGGAAAAGCACATTGTTCAGTATCAGCCTGTAGCCGGGGCTATTGGGGTGCAGGCTCAAGTCAGTTGGAGGGTCGCCGATGGCATGCTGGTAATCTTCCGGATCATGTCCGCCATAAAAGGTCCATGTACCTTTGCCAAACTCTCCATGTATGTAGCGAGCCTCGTTAGCCGGTTTGCACTCACCCATGATCAGCACACTGGTTTTCAGTACCTCTTTACGGAACGCTGTTGTCTGCCCCATAAAACCTTTTACAGTTGTAGTATGGTTCTGGCACAGCATAGTTGGTATGGGGTCGAACTTGGCTGAGAATGTAAACAGTGTGAAGTAGTCTGTTTCCATATTAATGTAGCTATTCCTCGTCTGTGTAGCGTCTATGGTACTGAACTCATATTCATACGGATTGCGCGACAATACAAAATCCTTAAATGCGAAACTCTGCGAAAAGTCCAGTTCATTTTGTGCATTCGGGCTGGACGGGTCTCCGTCAAATGGTATCTCGCAGATATCTGTATTCTGTGCGGCAACACCTATATCATAACTGTCGGTTGCGGAGCACATAGCAAAGAGATAACCACCACCGGCCACAAAGCCCTGTATCTTTTTAGCCACCGCCAGTTTCAGCTTCGATACTTTTTTAAAGCCATTGCGTGCCGCAATAGCCTCGTTACGTTTCACATCCTCCTGAAACCATGTTGCATTACGGTAGGCAGCCCAGAACTTACCATACTGTCCTGTAAAATCTTCGTGGTGCAGGTGCAGCCAGTCATACTCTGGCAGCTTGTCCTGCAATACCTTATCGTCATATATCTCGTCAAAAGGTATCTCCGCATAGGTAAGCACCAGCGTTACTGCATCGTCCCATGGCTGTTTGCCTTCAGGGGTGTATACTGCTATTTTGGGGGCTTTCTCCAGTTTTATGATATCGCCGTTGTAGTCCGGGTCAGCTATTTTATTAATGATGCCATTGTACTGTGCATCGCTGATGACGTTATAAGATACCCCTCTCAGTTTGCATAGTTTTTCTATGTATTCTGTCTGTACCATCGCAAAGCTGCCGCCTTCGTAATTGAGCAGCCAGTCTACTTCAATATCCTTTTGCAGGGCGGCATAGGTTACACCATAGGCTTTCAGGTGGTTGGCCTGTTCCTCGGCATTCATAGGTATGAATATTCTTGCCGCCCTGGCATTAGCGCAAAGGAGCAGCATCAATACTGAGGTATAAGTAATAAAACGTATCATATAACAGCCCTAAGTTAAGCTATTCACGGTATCCGCGCTTATAGTGTAATTATTTTTAACATCATGTAAACTAAGTCGTGTTCATTAACTTTGCCCGCAATATGGCACAGAAGAAAGGATACAGTAACCTAACAGCGCTGATAGCACTTACGCGTGCCAGCCTGCAATCTACCATGAAAAGCCCTTCGGCAATAGTATTTACTATCGCCTTCCCTATGGTATTCATACTGGTGTTTGGTTTCCTTGGTAGTGGTAAGATGTTTTCAATCGGTGTGGCATCGGCTCCTGGCAGTGATACCTCTAATGCTTTGTATAGCGCTTTAAAAACGAATAGTGCCTTAAAGTGGGTTGATATAGATGATACCGTACAGGCGAATAAGTTATTGAGTGAAGGTGATATATCGGCTATGATCACGGTGAAGGAAAACCCTGAAGGGGTTATTCCACGTTATAACGTACTGTTGAATTCCGCTACTTCACAAATGGATAAGCTGCAACAACTGCAGGCGCTTATCAAAACAACGTTGCAGAATTCCGACCCTGCGATAAAAGAACGTACCGATGCGCTGGCTGAAATTAATGTAGAAGTAGCTTCTATCAGGGAGTTTAAGAGTATTGACTTTATACTTCCCGGGCAATTGGGGTTTTCGTTATTAGCGGGTAGTGTGTTCGGCACAGCATTTATTTTCCTTAGTCTGAGAGAGACTTTAGTATTGAAGCGTTTTTTCTCAACTCCCGTTAGGCGCGAAGTGATCGTATTGAGCGAAGGTCTTGCGCGTATGGTTTTTCAGTTGTTGGGTGCTGTCGTTATAATTACAGCCGGGTATTTCTTTTTTGATTATACGTTGGTGAATGGCTTCATCACGTTTCTGGAAATGATCGTGCTATGCGCTATGGGGATCCTGGTGTTTATGGGTTTTGGGTTTATAATCAGCGGTATCGCAAAAAGCCAGTCTACTATACCTCCTTTGTCAAACATGGTGACACTGCCACAGTTTTTGCTGGCAGGTACCTTTTTTCCGATAGATGTATTCCCGTGGTGGTTGCAACCATTTTGCAGGATACTGCCGTTGACCTACCTCAACGATGCGCTCAGAAAAGTAGCATTTGATAACGCCAGCCTGTGGGATATCAGGGTTGATATGATCGTATTGCTTGTGTGGGGCATTGTATTATATGCTGTTGCAGGTAAAGTGTTCAAGTGGGAGTAGGGGATTATCTCAGCAGTACGAATGATCCACGTGCTTTTTCTTCATGCCCTGTAATGCATTTGGCACGCAGGTAGTAGTGATAGCTGCCAACATCGCACTTTTTACCCAGGAAAGTACCGTCCCATTTCTCTTTCGGATCTGATGAAGTGTATATGCGCTGCCCCCAGCGGTTGTATACAGAGAGCAGGTAAAAGTCGACATTGCCATAGGTTATCGGGTGCCATCCGTCGTTGGTTCCGTTTCCGTCGGGCGTAAAGGCATTGGGGTAAGAGAACAGGCAACATTGTTCTATGTCATCGTAAATAACTGTGTCGCTCTTAGCACAATCGTACTCGCTATAACCTTTTACAACAAATGTTGTTGGTTTGTAGATGTAAGTATAAGGTTGGTTATCGTAGTAAACTATCTCGCTCTCCGGTTGCCATTCGTAGCGTACCCCGCCAGTTGCAGTGAGGTACATGCCATCGCCTACGCATACATGTCCACCTTCATTCTGTATTTGTATATCAGGGTATTCATGTATTGATACGTCGAATGTATCATATACCGATTCGCAGGTTTTTACTTTCTGGTTTACCAGCCACTGAAAGTTCCTGATGCTGTCTGTGGTATAAGCGGGAGCATTTGATAGTTTGTTCTGTTGCATATCATACCATTGCACTTTGCCACCGGGTGCAGGTGTAGCAACAACTAGAGCAGCGGGTTCGTTCAGACAATGATGGATATCTTCAAACTCCGGTGGATAGGGATAAGTACCATAGTCTGTTACTTCAAAATTATAATCAGAGCTACAGGGAAGGTCTGAAGCATACAGATGCGCTTTGTATTGTCCTGTTCTGAAATCTGCGTCAACGCTGCCGGTTACATCTGTATACCTGCCAACAGTATCTCCAACCATATTCTTTACTACCAATACTCTTGGTAAAGCTCCTCCGTCAAGATGGAATCTTACAGTTTGGTTCTTTATACAGTTGGTAGGCTCCATTACTTCATGGAATATGCTGAATGGTTCTACTACATTTACAGAATAAGCCATTACCTGGTTGCCGGGTACGGGACACACGCCATCATTATAGTTAGCGAAAAATGTATAGTTGCCCGGCGGTACATTCGTCATATCCCAATTGAAATCTATTACAGGTGATTTTGTTCCATTACCATTAATGGATGTAGTAGCACCTGCAGGAACATTACTGAGCGATACCTGTATATTGTCATTGTTGTTATCTGTTACCGGAATGCTGAATGCCACTTTATGTTCGCCGTCACAAAGGTTAACACTATTGTTATGAAGCAGTCCACCCACAACGGTTGAAGCATCTATATTGCCATAGGGTGAACTGTTGTTGCAATTGTTCCTGATAAAAAAGGTCATGCCTCTCATGCTGCTGCCTACCATTACCCCGTTGCGGTACTCCAGTATTTTATTAACTACCAGTGCAACTTCGGTTTTCGACGGTGTAAACGAGAATTGCCCGTTTGTTGAATCATAAAAAAATGCTCCCGGTTGTGTGGAAAATGGATGTGTAGCTGAATTTGGTGCTATATATTCCACCATTGTGCCATTGAGCGTCAGTGGTTCCAAAAGCCTGAAACGCAATACGTCGTTGTCCGCATCAGATACTCCCTGGTTGTATTGGTGTGGCTGGTTGATACAGTAGAAAGGTGTAGGTTCGTATGTATAGGATGGTGTTGAGTTGGGACCATCAAGGTTGTTTAATGTCGCTTCGAGGTACAGGTGAAAGCCGTAGGTTCTGTCATACTTTATATTTGATATTTGCATGGAAAGCCCAGTCTGGGATTTACCGCTGTTGTCCATGTGCCCGGCGAACAGTATGCGCCATGTTGCTGATGGCGGAAGTTGTGCAGTAGCTGAATAAGAGAAACGTGTTACACCCGGTACTGTGCCCTGCGGATTCCTACAGGTGGTATTGTTAATTTCAGAAGGGCAAACGTCTGAAACTTCTTTTCTGTTGGCTCCGTCTTCCTGCAATATGAGTGTAAACAGTCCTCCTTCTTTATTCAGAATGTTTACTTCGGGATGTGCGTTCTTTAAATGATAGAAAGTACCGCCTGCGCAATCACCATACATAGTTAAAGTGATCTTGTAGGTGTTAGCTGTAATATGAGTATATGACAATTGACCGCCGAGTATATGATCGGCGCGGGCTGCAAAATGTATCAGCAGCAATGAAATGGATAGTAGTGTGCAGGTGATCTTCATTGTTTTCCGTAGAATAGTTATGGTGTACTAAAGTTAACGAATCATAACATGGTTTATTTTGTGTTGATATTATATTTCAAATAAATAAGCTGTTACCTGATAAGTATAAACGACCCTTTAGTGACTTCTATAGGCCCTGTCACGCAGGTTGCCCTCAGCGAAAAATGGTATGTGTCCATTCCCAGGTCTTTCCCTCCAAAAGTTCCTTTCCATTTTTCTGCAGGATCGGTTGTGGTGAAAACCCGTTGTCCCCACCTGTTGTATACAGATAGCCTGTAATGCTCTACATTGCCATATATTACAGGTCTCCAGCTATCATTTATGCCATCATTGTTAGGTGTAAATGCGTCAGGGTAGGAGAATGTACAGCATTGTTCTATATCGTCGTATGTTACAGAGTCAATATTCACGCATCCAAATTCGTCATAGCCTTTCACATAGTAAGTTGTAGGTTGCTTTACATGTGTAAATGCTGCTTGTTCCGAATACTCAACAGATTCACCGGGAGTCCATTCATACTTAACGCCTCCGCTTGCTGTTAATATTACTTCGTCGCCTGAGCATATACGTTGAGGTGTGTTTTGTACCTTGATAACAGGGAAGTCATGAACCGTCACGGATACTTCTCCCGTGGCAGATTCACATATTCCTACCTGCTGGCTGACCAGCCACCTGTAAGCCCTGGCCATTTTTGTTTCGTATGTGGGTGCGGAGGGTAAGTGCGCGCCTTCTTCTGTGTACCATTTGATTATTGCTGATCCGTTCACCGGTATTACTTCCAGTTCCTTCACTTCATCGTTGATACATGGGTCAAGGTTTTTCGCTACCGGGGGGATGGGGTATGTGCCGGAGTCTTTTACAGTAAAGCGGTAAGATGTCTTGCATTTCAGCGCTTCTGATTCGGCCTGAATAGTATAGTTACCTGCCTGGAAGCTGTCGATTATTTCTCCTGTTAGATCAGTGAAAGTGCTGATGATATCACCACTGTTGTTCCTTATTGTAATCTGCCTGGGTAATATTCCCTCTTTTATAGTGAAGCGTGCATGCTCCCGGAAAATACAGTTAGTGGGTTGAATAACCTCATGTGCTATAGTAATGGGGTTTACTACCCTTATGGTATACGCCATTGTCTGGCTGCCATACAGCGGACAGGCATTATCTGTATATGTAATATACATGTTGTAGGTACCAACAGGTACATTTTGTGTATTCCATGAAAAGTTGACAACGGGCGTGTGGCTATTGTTAGCTGTAATAGTAGCTGTAGCGCCATTAGGGATGTTGTTCAGTGTTATGGTTATGTCGTCGGTGTCAATGTCATTAGCGGGTATTTTGAAGGTAAGGTCAGGGGTATTCACACATACATTTACAACATTATCTATTACTCCACCACCTACAAGTGTGGCGGGATCAATATCGCCTTTGGGAGGCGTGTTGTGGCAATAATCAATAACAATGAACGTCATTTCGCGCATACTGCTGCCTACCATTACACCGTTCTTATATTCTTCTACTTTATTCACAACCAGCGATCGTTGCAGCTGGTCCGGTACAAAGGCCATTTGCCCTGAATGTACATTGAAGTTGAACGTGCCTTGAATAGTGGCGAGTGGTGTGGCGCCTGTAAATACAGATACATATGATACCTGCGTGCTGTTGTTGACCAATGCAGGTATGAGTGAAAAGCCAAGAGAGTCGTTATCGCCGTCTACTGCTCCCTGGTTGTATTGCTGTGATTTGTTGATACAGAAAAACGGTGTTGGTATTGAAGTGTATTGAGGCGAAGAGTTGGGGCCGTTCAGGTTGTTCAGTGTCGCTTCCAGGTACATGATACTACCCGAAGCTGTAAAGGATATATTTGTGATACTGCCGCTTCTTCCCGCCCTTGTATTGTTCTTGTTCATTTGCCCGCTGAACGCCAACAGCCAGTTTGCAGATGGAGGTAATGTAACCGTGTTATAGTAAATTAACCTTGTTACACCGGGTAGTACTCCTGTGGCACTTTTACATGAAGTCTTGTTTACATCATCAGGGCAAACAGGCGAAACTTCTTTTCGCAGCAGCGTATCTTCACTCAGGTATATGGTGTCAACCGCAACAGCACCGTTAAAGATGTTGATGCTTGGACTTGCATTGGCCAGTGCGGGGTAACTGTCTCCGCTACAGTCTCCGTAAAGCGTTAATGTTATCCTGTAAGTGTCGCCTGTAATATGCGTGTATAATAATTCTCCGCCGTATATATGTGTTGCCTTTGCCGAATAACTGTTCAGCAATAAGAGGATAATGGATACTATGGTCACATATCTGCTACACATCACATAGTTTAATAGACGAACTATTTGAATGAATCCTTCTCAAATTTCCTTATTTATACATACAATTACCAAATTAATTGTGATTTTTTGGATATTTAATTTATTATAGTCACATGAAAGTAATTTTTTCGTTTCTGCTGTTGATCTCAGGCATTTATACTCATGCACAAACCTATGTTTTGGTGATACATGGAGGTGCCGGTAGTTTGCAAAGAGGACAGATAAGCGAAGCAAAAGAACAGGAATACAAGAATAGCCTTGAGAAAGCACTACAGGCAGGAGTACAAATACTAAAAAACAACGGACATGCAATAGATGCAGTACAGGCGGCCATACAGGTAATGGAAGATGATTCATTATTTAATGCAGGCAGAGGAGCGGTTTTTGCTGACAATGGCATGAACGAACTGGATGCTTCAATAATGAATGGAAGTGACCTGAATGCCGGTGCAGTGGCTGGTGTAACTACGGTTAAGAATCCTATAACGGCAGCAAGGGCTGTAATGGATAAAAGTGCTCATGTAATGCTGGGAGGCAAGGGGGCGGAGCAATTCGCAAAAAGTGCAGGTTGCGAAATTGTTGATCCTTCATATTTCGGTACTGAGAAAACAAGAAGAAAGCTGAAACAGGCAAGAGAAAATAAAGGCAAGAAGTCAATGCTTGGTCAGCCGGGTAATGTAGATGATAAATACGGAACGGTAGGAGCGGTAGCACTGGATATGAATGGTAACCTGGCAGCAGGAACCAGTACCGGAGGTATGAGCGGAAAAAAATATAACAGAATAGGAGATAGCCCCATAATTGGCGCAGGAACTTATGCTGATAATAACAGTTGTGCTGTTAGTTGCACAGGATGGGGTGAGTATTTTATCAGGTTAGGTATGGCTAAGGCTATATGCGACAGGGTAGAACTGGTGAATACTCCTGTAGATGAAGCTGCTACATTGATGATACATGACAAACTGGAAAATATGGGTGCTACCGGCGGCATTATTGCCGTAGATAAAAGCGGCAACATATCTATACAGTTCAATACAAAAGGCATGAACAGGGCCTGGCAAAAATCTACAGGCGAGCACGGGGTAGAGATATACGGCGCGGATAAATAAAATATATCCCTTTCGCTTATTTGATGCTGTTTTTCCCCTCTTAGTATTATACTATTATCTTTGCCGCTGTTTAATATAACAACATGAACCTGGAATTTAATAAGAACGAAGACGAAATGAAGCTGCTGGTCAGCCAGATGAAGCAGCGCCACGCGCAGGTAAGCCTTGGCGGTGGTAAGAAGGCAATGGAAAAGAACAAGGCCCGTGGCAAGATGGCACCCCGTGAGCGCATACAGTATCTTATAGACAAAGGGAGCACGTTTACAGAGATCGGTTCGTTTACAGGCTGGGATATGTACGAAGAGCATGGTGGATGTCCCTCCGGTGGTACAGTAGCGGGTATTGGTTATGTAAAAGGCCGCCAGTGCATCATAGTTGCGAATGATAATACCGTAAAAGCCGGTGCATGGTTCCCGATAACAGGTAAGAAAAACCTTCGCCTGCAGGAGATAGCTATGGAGAATCATCTGCCTGTGGTATATATAGTGGATAGTGCGGGCGTGTACCTGCCGATGCAGGATGAGATATTCCCTGATAAAGAGCACTTCGGACGTATATTCCGCAATAACGCACAGATGAGTGCTATGGGTATTACCCAAATAGCAGCCGTAATGGGCAGTTGTGTTGCGGGTGGCGCTTACCTGCCAATTATGAGCGACGAAACACTGATGGTAGAGGGTAACGGTTCAATTTTCCTTGCCGGGCCATATTTAGTGAAAGCAGCTATTGGTGAAGATATAGACCTGCAAACACTAGGAGGTGCTAAAACACATACGGAAATAAGTGGTATTGCTGACTATAAGTTTGATACCGAGCAGGAATGCCTCGACCAGGTGAAACGTATTATTGACAAACTGGGAGAACAGCCTAAAGCTGGTTTTGACAGGGTAAAGCCTGTTGCGCCTAAAAAAGATCCAAAAGAGATATATGGTTTTGTGTCTACGGATAACAGTAAGCAGTATGATGTAGTTGAGGTAATAGAAAGGATAGTAGATAACTCAGAATTCGACCAGTTTAAGAAAGACTACGGCAGGACCATCGTGTGTGGCTACGCCCGTATCGATGGCTGGGCTGTTGGTATAGTAGCTAACCAGCGTACAGTTATCAAGAGCACAAAAGGTGAGATACAGATAGGTGGTGTGATATACAATGATAGCGCTGATAAGGCTGCACGTTTTATTCAGAACTGCAATCAAAAGAAAATACCATTGGTGTTTTTGCAGGATGTAACGGGCTTTATGGTAGGCAGCCGCAGCGAACATGCAGGTATTATTAAAGATGGTGCCAAGCTGGTGAATGCGGTAAGTAACTCAGTAGTGCCGAAAATTACCATCGTAATAGGTAACTCATACGGAGCCGGAAACTACGCAATGTGTGGTAAAGCATACGATCCGCGTTTTATATACGCATGGCCAAATGCTAAAATAGCCGTAATGGGCGGAGCGCAGGCTGCGAAAGTTTTATTGCAGATACAGGTAGCCAGCCTGAAAGCAAAAGGTGAGGAGATAGATCCAGAAAAGGAACAACAACTGCTGAAAGAAATTACAGATAAATACGATTCGCAGACATCCGCATATTACGCAGCGGCACGCCTTTGGGTTGATGATATCATTGACCCTATAGATACACGTAAGGTGATCAGCGAGGGTATCGCAGCCGCTAACCATAATCCTGATATTAAAGAATTCAAGTCAGGAGTGTTCCAGGTGTAAGTGGTTATTGTAAGTTTTTGAATGGGTTTTGTTATTTCAACAAAACCCATTTTTGTTTCAATTGCTAACAAATCCTAACAGGCAGTGAGTATATGTTTAATAATCTTAATTTAGAGTAAAACATATCTCATGAGTTTCGATTGGAGTCAATTTTCGCAGAAGATCAAGATAAAGGCACCAGTAGCTGATCTGTATAAAGGCTGGGCTACACGAAAAGGTATTGAAAGCTGGTTTTTACGTACAGGTGAGTTCTCACATTCTGACGGTACTGTTTTAGGTGATGATGAGTTCATTACCGTAGGAGATACCTATCGCTGGCATTGGCACGGGTATCCTGATAGCGTGGTGGAGCGGGGTGAAATACTGGAGGCTAACAGCAAAGATCACCTGAAATTTGTTTTTGGTGAGGCGGGTATCGTGTCCGTTGATCTAAATGATCTTGGCGATGGTGTTACTGAAATGACGATCACACAAACCAATATTCCTACTGATGAAAACGGCAAACAGAATTATCATGTTGGATGTTCTTCAGGCTGGACCTTTTACAGGTGCAATATGAAATCAATATTCGAAGGAGGGATAGATATCCGTAATAAGGGCAATGATAATGATATGAATGATTATGCCTGATGAAAAAATATCAGCCGCATAGGGGTATTGGCCTCATAAGCTGTCATTATACAGTAAGAGAAAACAATAACCAGGTCAATATTTATAAACGTACATATCTATGTTAACGGCATTATACGGAGTAGTAACGTTGCTTTTGCGTAAGTAGGTTTATCTTTGGTATGCATCATACCTACATGTTATGACACAGGATAAAAAAGTAGCGTTCATTACAGGTGTAACAGGCGGCATTGGCAGATCGTTTGCATGTCACCTGGCTGCGCAAGGCTACCAACTGATAATCTCTGCATACGAGCAGGACTTGCTGGAACAAACCGCAGAGGAATTAAGGAAACAATATCATACAGAGGTAACAACTATATTGGCCAACCTGGCTGTAGCTGAAGATATATACAAGCTGGCAGATAGGTTGGCAGGCTTGGAGCAGGTTGATATGTTAGTGAACTGTGCTGGGTTTGGAGAAAAATCATTGTTCTATGAGGAGGATATTTCGGACGTGCGCAAAATGATCAGTGTACATGTAAGTGCTACTGTTGAACTGGTGCATGCCGTATTACCGCTTATGATCAGGCAGCGTAACGGAAGTATAATAACGGTATCTTCTTTAGCAGCATTTATACCCGCCCCGGGCAGTAGTATATATGCATCTACCAAAGCTTTCCTTAATGCATTTATGGAGTCGATACATATGGAAGTTGAGGAGTTTGGTATCAAGGTGCAGAGCTTATGCCCGGGACTTACGAATACGGGTTTCCATGATGGGACTGAAGTAGAACGTTCGATAGACATAAAAGGTATTGATCTGTGGATGGATGCCGACGAAGTAGTAATGTCTTCACTTGAGGGTTTAAGGAAAAAGGAGGTTATTTGTGTGCCGGGCTGTATCAACCAGGCTATAAAAAACCTGTCGCCCGCTATACCCCGCAGGTTATATTATGCTTTAGCGGATAAAGCCGCGGAGAAGTTCAGGAAGTAATTTATTGCAGGTAGGGGTAACATTCGTATCAGTTGTCATAACAGTATGAAACAGAATACTGCCTCACCTAATAAGATAGCATTGGTTACAGGTGCGTCTGGTGGTATAGGGAGTTCGTTTGCCAAGCAACTCGCCGCACAGAAATACGACCTGGTCTTATCAGGCAGAAAAGAACAAGAGCTGCGCAACCTGGCAGATGATATTACGGCAACATATGGAGTAGGTGTTGAGTTGGTCATTACAGACCTTTCAAGTGAGCAGGGTATAGAAGTGCTTACAGACAGGGTTGCTGCATTGGATAATATCGATATGCTTGTGAGTAATGCCGGTTATGGTGAACGAAGCCGGTTTGAGCATGAGCAAGTGAGTGATGTGATGAAGATGATAAGTGTTTCTGTAAACGCAACTGTTCAATTGGTACATGCTGCCCTTCCGGGAATGATCAGGAGAAAGTCGGGTAATATAATAGCTGTATCGTCACTGAGTGCGTTCGTGCCGGCTCCGGGTAGCAGTATCTATTCTTCATCCAAGGTTTTTCTGAACTCATTTATGGAGTCAATATATATGGAGGTGCATAAGTATGGTATTAAAGTTCAAAGTCTTTGTCCGGGCCTGGTGCATACGGGTTTTCACAATAATTCACAGGTAGCACATACTGTTGATGCACGGGGACTTAACTTATGGATGGAGCCTGACAAGGTAGTTGAACATTCGCTTAGAGCACTCATGAAAGGGGAAGTGATATGTATTCCCGGTACAGTTAATAAATTAATAAAAAGGTTACTGCCATCCTTACCACGCCGCTCGTATTATTCTATCGTAGATAGAATAGCACAAAGGTTTAAATGACCTCAATGAGGATATTTAGCGTATTATTTGTCATTTACACGCCACAAGTCTATTTTTGGTACATATCTCCCTGCCGGAATGATCGAAGTAAAGAATATATGTAAGAGTTTTGATGATAAGGAAGTGCTGAAAGGCGTTTCCGCTAAAATGCATCCCGGTAAAACCAACCTGATCATAGGTACCAGTGGTAGCGGTAAAACCGTTTTTATCAAATGCATGATAGGGCTTATCAAGCCTGACTCAGGCGAAGTGTTGTATGAGGGTAAAAACCTGTTGAATATGGATGAGCAACAGCTGAAGGAGCTTCGTCAGCAGGTAGGTATGCTCTTCCAGGGTGGTGCATTATTTGACAGCCGCACTGTTGCGCAGAATATCAGGTTCCCGCTGGACATGCTGACCAGGAAAACCAAAGCTGAAAAGCTGGATAGGGTAAATGAAGTGTTGAAAAGGGTGAACCTGGAAGGGGTGAACAACAAGTATCCTTCTGAAATAAGTGGTGGTATGCAGAAGAGGGTTGCATTGGCACGCGCTATTGTAATGAACCCTAAATATCTTTTCTGTGACGAACCAAACTCAGGATTAGATCCGCAGACTTCCATTGTAATTGATGAGCTGATCAGGGATATAACACTTGAATATAATATCACTACTGTTATCAATACCCACGATATGAACTCCGTAATGGGTAGTGGTGATAACATTATTTACCTGCACAAAGGGCTCAAGAAGTGGGAAGGCACCAGCAGAGATATTGTATTCAGTGATAACGAAGACCTGAATAACTTCATTTTTGCCTCTGACTTCCTACGCAAAGCCAAAGAAGCCAGCCGAAGAGAGGCTGAAAAGCAACAATAGAAACAAAAAACCGGCATATAGCCGGGTTTTATTTTTATCACCATTTTTCAGGGCCTATAGTTTTTCTATTTTTTGTGTTGTAGTACCGTTTATACCTTTCAGTTGTATATAATATAATCCTGCAGGTAGCTGCGCTGTGTTAATGTATGTAGTGCTGCTTGTTACCTGTTGGTTAGCAACAACCTGTCCCATACTGTTCATCATTGTTAGTGATTCAAATGCACCTTGTTCGGTCTTTATGGTCAGTACATCTGTAACAGGGTTGGGGTATATAGTTACTTTAGAATCAATATTGATACTGCTGATGCCAACAGGCGCTATTCTATTCTCTGCATAGTTGGTCAGCACCACAGGGTTGATGTCAAAGAATATACCTGCCCTGTTGTTGATCTGTGTTAGAGGTGTCAGCCCGGCTTTCGCATTGATGCTGAATTGTACAAAACCTTTGTTGTAGTCAGGAGCTGTTTTGTCTGCCAGCAGTATGTTAGCAAAGTCGAAACGAACTACTTTTTGCCCGCCTGGACCATCTAGAAATGCTGTCGATACGTCATGCGAGCTCACCAATACTTTGAATGTTGACAGGTCAAGATTATTTGATAATGTATCCATTATCGAAATATTGAATGCGGTATCGTTACCCAGATTCTCAAAGTTGATGGTATAGGTAAGTTTCGTGCCCGGCATAATATCTCCGGCAGGGTATACTGCTTTATCGTTCGGATCCCACGATGCACGAACTTCGTCACATTGGTATAACGTGTTGTTAGCTGTGTTTACATCGCCGGAAGTGGGCGTTATTGTAACCGTATTACAGATAGTATCGTTTATAGATACTGTTGTTGCTGTATCAGCGTACAGGTAAATAGTTTGTTTATTCGTAAGAGACAGGTTGCTCACATTCCAGGTTATAGTATTACCTGATACGCTTGCAGGTGCCGGGCTTGCACTTTTGTAGGTATACCTGGTGTCCAGGTTAACAGTTACTACTCCGCTTTTTGATCCGCATGCATTATTGTATGCATGTATGATCAACCTGCTGGTACTTACGGGTCTGAACTGTCCGGTCAAAGCTACACCCAGGTCAAACTGAGAGGTAGTACCGCACTGGAACCCAAACTCAATGTTAACAAAGTTGCCTGTGCCGGGAGCTGTTACCGTAATAGTGCCGTTTGCAGGACATGTAGATGACGTGCCGATGGGAGTAGTTATTGCTTTAAATTTATATACTGTTCCTGACTTTACCTTATAGTAATATACTCCATAAAGAGTAATTGTGTCTACGATAACACCGGCAGAGTCTACCTCCAGTTCGATAGGAGAGCCGAAATATGGATCGCCTGTGTTGCGTACACAGTTATTGTTATTGTCCATATATGACCGTATGTATATGTAGCTACAGTAATTTGAGTATGAGCTGACTGTTGAATCTATACGGTTTCCGTTATTAAGTAAAACCGTTTTTATGGAATAAGTTCCCGCACTTGAATACTGGTGCCCCTGCCAGGCTGTTGTTTGTTGTGTTTGCAGGTTTAAATTATTTGACGTGCCATCGCCCCAGTAAGTTATCAATGACAGGTTAGCCCCTGCCGAACTGATGGTAGTAATGGTTTGTACTCCGGCGCAGGAGTCAATTATCTGTACACCTGTAATTGTCTGGGCACTTGTATTGCTGGAATATAACACCAGCGCAAGTACTGCTAATAACGAAGAGTAGATTTTTTTCATAAGAAAACAGTTTTAAATGATGAAGAATATGCAGGTATACTGCTTATTGTTACTGACGAAGACTGTTGAGGGAATGTTAGTATGTTATTGAAAAATATTTACTAAGTGATTGAAGCCCAGTAAACAATGTGGTGCGAAATATTGCTATAAAAGAAGAAAGTCGGTAGAAACCGACTTTCATAATCTAGAATTGATTACCCATTACATACTTAAATATCATCAGGTGAGGTAGGTGAGTTTTTGTATTGTTTCGTATCTTCTTGCACATAAGACGAGCGTATTGCAGAAAAGGTTGGTAAAACCTGAAACTTTTTTTATTCTAATGTGTTTTCTGTTGATTTTTACGTTTGGTTTTGGCGGTATTTAGGTTAATTTTGCGACGTCAAATAATTTTACATCAAGATATTTTATTAGCTCATGGCTGTATTGGTAAATAAAGACTCAAAAGTAATAGTACAAGGCTTTACGGGTGGAGAGGGCACTTTCCATGCCGGGCAGATGATTGAATACGGTACCAACGTAGTTGGTGGTGTTACTCCGGGCAAAGGTGGTACTACACACCTGGACAGGCCTGTATTTAACACGGTACAGGATGCTGTACAGCAGACGGGTGCTGATGTTTCTATCATATTTGTTCCACCTGCATTTGCATCAGATGCTATTATGGAAGCTGCTGACGCGGGTATTAAAGTAATTATCTGTATCACTGAAGGTATTCCTGTACAGGATATGGTAAAGGCCAAAGCCTACATCAATGATAAAGACTGCCGCCTGATAGGCCCTAACTGCCCTGGTGTTATTACTGCAGATGAGGCGAAAGTGGGTATTATGCCGGGTTTCGTATTCAAGAAAGGCCGTATCGGTGTCGTTTCCAAGTCAGGTACACTGACTTATGAGGCTGCAGATCAGGCTGTTAAAGCAGGTATGGGTATCTCTACCGCCATCGGTATTGGTGGTGACCCTATTATTGGTACAACAACCAAAGAGGCTGTCGAGCTGTTGATGAATGACCCTGAGACTGATGGTATCATCATGATCGGTGAGATTGGTGGTAGCATGGAAGCTGATGCTGCTAACTGGTTGAAAGACAATATGAGAAAGCCTGTAGTTGGTTTCATAGCAGGACAAACAGCGCCTCCGGGCCGTCGTATGGGTCACGCTGGTGCAATAGTTGGTGGCGCTGATGATACAGCAGCTGCTAAAATGAAGATCATGCGTGCGTGTGGTATCCATGTTGTAGACAGCCCTGCTGATATAGGAAAAACTATGGCTGAGGTGCTGCAGAAGCAGCCTGCCTAAATATATTTAGTAAGCAATCTGGAAAGCTGCTCCCCAAAGGAGCGGCTTTTTTTATTTTATATTGAAATGATTTTATCACATCTATACATTATATACTGTATATCAACGTAGTGATATTCGTTACATTTGTTTCTTACATTCTTAAACACAAAATTTCATTTATGAAAAAATTAACCATCGTAGCCTTATCATTGCTACTCGTATCCTCAGCGCTATTAATGGCTTTTACGCCTAAAACTACCGGTAAGGCAAATGACCATATTACTTTAGTACCCGACCGTGACAACTCAAAAGTATTTGTTAGCAAAAACGGCGAAGATTATGAGGTTGTAAAATTCGATAAGAAAAATGTCAATGGAGACCATGATTTAAACTCTACCATCAGCCTGGTAAGAAAGTATGAACAAGAAGGGTACAGGATATTATCTGTAAATGGTGGTAATGTAACTGGGGGCGTTAGCCATAAAGTTATTTGGATGATCAGGGAGAATTAATGTGATCTGCCTGGTAGTAGTTATTATAACGCTATATCTGCATACGATGTGCAGGTATGGCGTTTTTTATTCAAATAAATGTGGCCTGCGCCGTATCATTTCGCCCGCAATAGATATACTGTCTATATCATCAGTTTCCATCAGGTGCTTTACTGCATTTATGTAACTCTCATCAGTTTTGTTCTGGCTGAGTTTGAATGTTGCATCCAATGAGCTTACTGCTATTTCAAATCCCCTGATGGCTTTTACATTGGCTGTTACATAGTCTTCAGGCATATTTTCTACCAGTTCAGGTGCAACCTGCCCGTCTTCATAATGGTGTGTGAGTGTTTTTAGTAGTTCGAGTGACCCGTCATAATCAAACATTCGTAAAGTCCCTCTTGCCTGTACGGTCATATAGTTCCATGTAGAAGCCTGCCCACGCTCGGCATACCAGCTGGCACTAACATAGCAATGCGCACCGGTAAACAGCAGTAATACATCATTATTTTGCTCAAGCGCCGGGTAATGGTCTGTATGTACTGAAACATGACCTTGCAGGTACAGTACTCCTTCACGCTCTTCAAGTATTACAGGTATTTGTGTTGCATAGCTCTTGCCCTCAGCCTGGCTGATGAGTGTGGCAAACGGATGAGCTTCCATGAACTCAATGATATTGTCCCTTTCTGTTTCCTGATATCTTTTAGGTGCGTACATAATGAGGTAAAGTTAAGAGGCATTTGTTTAATTTCGCGCCATGGTTTATAAGGTTATTGGTTTGATGAGCGGCAGTTCGCTGGATGGATTGGATATTGCATATGTGCACCTGAACGAGACCCGCGGGCAGTGGAATTATGAAATAGTGCATGCTGATTGTGCGCCTTACAGCGCAGAGATGGTAGAGCAGCTGAAAAATGTTCAGCAACTGAGCGTGAACGACTACCTGAAGTTTCATACAGCATACGGCAGGTTCCTGGGCGAGGCTGTGAACAGTTTTATTGAAAAGAATGGTATTGAGCACCAGGTACATCTTATAGCATCGCACGGGCATACTGTAATGCACGAACCGCATAACCATACCAGCGGACAGATAGGGGATGGTGCTACTATTGCAGCTGTAACAGGTTTGCCCGTAGTGAGCGATCTGCGTAATATGGATGTAGCGCTTGGTGGGCAGGGAGCGCCTATTGTACCGATAGGCGATAAACTGCTGTTCGGGCAGTATGACTACTGGCTGAATATTGGTGGGATTGCAAACATAACCGTACCGCACAATGACGCTACACTTGCTTTTGATGTTTGCCCCGCCAACCAGGTACTGAATGGGCTGGCAGAGATGGCAGGCAAGGAAATGGATACTGACGGAGCTATGGCTAAAGCAGGCAAGCTACAGATGGATATACTGGCTGATCTGAATGATGAATCTTATTATCAGCAGGAGCCTCCAAAGTCGCTAAGTAATGAGCAGGCCAAACACCTGGTATTCCCCATATTGCTGGAAAGCAAGAACGAGCTGAATGACCTGATGCGTACAGCCGTGCAGCATATAGCCGATAAGATAACTGAAGCGGTAAAAAAATACCCGTCAGCTAAGGAACGCCCTGCATTGCTGGCAACAGGTGGGGGAGCGCTGAACACATTCCTTATGGAGCGATTGAGAGAACAACTTGAAGAGCTCAATACAGACCTTGTTATCCCCGATAAAAATACTGTTAACTATAAAGAGGCCATTGTAATGGCATTGATAGGTGTGCTGCGCTTCAGGGAAGAGACCAATACACTGGGCAGTGTAACCGGCGCCAGCAGGGACAGCATAGGTGGAGCTTTATGGATGGGGCATACTTATAGTTAGTAGTGTTAGTGTCCCATTTGCTTTAGCTCGTCTGAATAAATTGTTTTAGAGCTGCCATGTTCGTATTTGTCAATGATCGGAGGGCAATATTCAATTATTACTAGTTCTCCCAGTACCAGTCCCGGATGAAGTTTTACAATTACATCATTACTCGTGTTTAGCTGCTTACTGTTAAATTTCATGGTTGCTTCATTATAACCTATATACCTGACTGAGATGCTGTAATCGGCCCTGCCATGTACTGTAAACGAAAAATGACCATCAGTATCAGTAACAACTCCTCCTACCACTTCATTTCCGTTACGATATAAAGTCACACCGGCTGCATGAACTGGTTCCTTTTGCTCGTCAATGACTTTACCTGATATAACTATTGCATCATTTTCTCCATGGGGTGCGGGATTACAACCTAATTCCGCCCGGTATTCAATACAGAGTGGAGCTCTCGCAAATGTTGAGGCCTCCGGAGTTGCAATTAAAACCAGTGCTATACCCGCAGCAATGATCCATTTATATAAAGTGCTATGCGGTTGGGGTGGGAGATTGATGGTTCTGTTCAGTTGCGTATAGCTCAATCTACCGCAAACTTTTTGGCCTTTATGCTCTTCAAAAAACTTATACAGCTGCTCGTCTGTAAACTCCGTAAAATCCACCACACATTTCCGGCAGCTTTCACAGTACCTGTTCTGTTGCTTTGGCGTCATGTTGTCCCAGTACTCTGTACAAGGCTGTGGTATGCTTATCTGTATGTGTTTTGCGTGTTTCATTAATGCCCCATATTTGTTAAATCTTCACTACTCATGGTCTTTGAGCTTCCTCCTTCTGTACGGTCTATTAATGGGTAGGTGTAGTCGATCATTACCGCTCCGTCAAGAAATATTTCGTCAGCAGGGATCATTTTTATCCTGTTCATGTAATTACCTGTGGGTGTTTGCCGTATTATAGACTTCTCATAGCCTATATAATTAACCTCAAGAGTATAACTGCCGCCGGCAAGTGGTTTAAGCACAAACTTTCCATCAAAATCTGTTACAGCTCCACCTTTTATCTTACCATCCTGAGCTGCAGTTACAATTGCGTTTATTATAGGCTCATTATTTTCATCGGTAACAATTCCTTTAATAAAGGAGGTGCTGTCTGTTGCAGGCTGTTGCTCATCTTCCCTGTCAATAAGAGTGTGCTCATTTGTATACGGAACTTGTGCAAAAGCGTTTGTGCCAGGTGATACAGCAAATGCCACGGCCAACCCTGCCGCAATGATCCATTTATATAAAGTGCTGTGCGGCTGTGGTGGGAGGTTGATGGTTCTGTTCAATTGTGTACCCCTAAGCCTGCCGCATACGTTCTGCCCTTTATGTGCTGTAAAGTATTTGTATAGTTCTTCGTCGGTAAAGGCGCTAAGATCCACTACACACTTCTGGCACTTGTCGCAGAACCTGCCTTGTTCCTGCGGCGTCATTTTATCCCAGTCCTCTGTACAAGGCTGTGGAATGCTTATATGTATGGACTTTAGCTGTTTCATTTATTGCTATTTAAATGCTTACCGTACAGGTAACCCACCCGCTAACTGAACAAAATCCTGTATGTCCCTGATGGGGTAGCGGCTCAGGTCATCTTCTTCTACTGTCTGTATCACTGTGCCTCCCATTACCTGAGCAGGTAAGCCTATTACAGGATCAGGCTCCGGTTTGTATTGCTGCACCATTGGGGCGGCACCTCTTTCTCCCGATGAAAGTTCTATTACTATAGCCAGGTAGTTATGCTCAACCGGAACGTTGTACACAATGCCTCTGTTCCCGTTCTTTACATAAGCCTCAATAGTATACTTGCCGGGAGGTATGTTGTTGAAGGTGTATTGTCCTTTTTCGTCAGTCGTATCCTTGTATTTAACATCGTCGTTGAATATAGTGACCTGCACACCTGCTGCTGTTTTATGCCCTATATTGTATACAACTCCTGCCACGCTGCCCGGGTATGTTGTTGCTTTGTCTTCGTTGTTTACTACTTGTTCCTGCGTGTAAGGAGCCTGTGCAAAAGCACCTGGTCCGGGTACTGCTGCTAATACCAGTGCCAGTCCTGCCGCCATTATCCATTTATACAACGTGCTGTGCGGCTGATGTGGTAGGTTAATGGTTCTGTTGATCTGTGTCCTGCTGAACCTGCCGCAAACCTGCTGCCCTGCATGCTCAGCAAAGAACCTGTACAACTGCTCGTCAGTAAATCCTGTAAAGTCTACCACGCATTTCTGGCACTTGTCGCAAAACTTGCATTGCTGTTGCGGTGTCATCTTGTGCCAGTCCTCGGTACAAGGTTGGGGTATTGATATCTGTATGGTTTTGGGCTGTTTCATATTGTTTACAAGTTACATCAATTACAGGATGCAATTGCCACGGAAAATCCATATTTAGTGGCCCATCTGTTCTAGCTCAATAGCGTTGAATGATGTTGATATACCACCTTCAAATACATCGAACATAGGTGTACATATGTGCATGATACATACCTGCATCTCTGAAAAAATAATTGTTGGCCGAAGCACGATCGTATCAAGATTCACAACTTTTTCGGTAGGTACTATGCAGATGACCTTGTGTGCTTTATAACCGATATACTCAGCTCTGAGGTTGTATGTGTCAACTATATTGCCTTTTATGTTTAAAAGAAAGTTGCCGTTATAATCTGTTACAGCACCGGAAATTGTTTCGCCTTTACTTGATAATGTTACAACAGCGTTTATTATCGGTTCGTTGAATTTATCATCTACAACTACTCCTTTGAATGTTATGCTGTCAGCAAGGGTTTCCTGCGCTGTTGTTTTATTCCAGGCACAGGCAGTAAGCAAAAACAGTATTATGTATAGTGTCGCTTTCATATTGTTTGCTATTTACACTACGTATTATCCATTGCTAATGCCCCATCTTTTCCAGCTCTTCCGCAACTATTGTTTTTGATGAGCCACCTTCAAACTTATCGATCAATGGTACACGGAATTCTAAACAACAGCCGCAGCAATGGATAATTGGGCCAGGCTCCATTTTTACTACTACAGAGTCGCCGGAAGTACGGACGTTTTTTACGATAGCATTTTTATAGCCAACATATCTTACCTCTAATGTGTAAACTCCTTCAGCCATTGGTGCAATAGTGAAATGCCCGTCAAAATCTGTGACACCCCCTCCTTTGGACAGGGTGTTTTGTATGGCTTGTACTACAGCATTGATGATAGGTTCATTATTATTATCTAGTATAGTGCCACTTATTCGTGCAGTATCCTGTGCGCTTGCACGGGTGCAGGCAAGCAGCAGGAGGAAGATAATATAGTGAGCGACTTTCATCAGCTACAAGGTACAATATATGAGGCCAGGAATTGCCACAAAAGATACATATTATTGGTGTTGACTATACAGGCGTGTCTGTCGTCAATCCTGTGGTGGAGTAAGGTAAGGCACCTTCATATACCTCCAGTCCCACTTCCAGCCGTAATGAGAACTTGGCATTCCTAAAACATCTATTTGCTCATAAAAAGTTAATGTCAGCCTTTCTCCCTGTTCTATTTTCTTCTGCCGTACTACAATAACATCAGGCAGATTGTAGCCCGGGCATGAAGCATATAGCAGGTAATTGCCCTTTTTCATGACTGTTGAAAATGAACCGTCAATAGTTGTGTATGTCCTGCCGTATTCCTGGTCATCTCTTTTAAATACCAAAGTGGCGCCTATGACTGGATTCCCTCTATTGTCAAGTATCGTGCCTTTTATCTCGTATGTATTGTTGGTAGTTTTTTTGTGTTCCTCATTTTTATCATCCGGTTGCTCATGTTCGGCAAGTTCACATGCCCACGGGGCTTTTGCGAATGCACTGTCGCCGGGTGCTGCTGTAAATACCAATGCAAGTCCCGCGGCAACTATCCATTTGTATAGCCTGCTATGCGGTTGAGGAGGTATATTGATCTGCCTGTTCAGCTGCATACTGCTGAACTTTCCGCATACTTTTTGCCCGCGGTGTTCTATGAAGAATCTGAACAATTGCTCGTCGGTAAATCCTGTAAAGTCGATCACAGTGTGTTGGCAACTGTCACAAAACCGGCCTTGTTCCTGCGGCGTCATTTTATGCCAGTCCTGCGAGCAAGGTTTATCTACTGATAATTGTAAGGATATGGGTTGTTTCATCATTTGTAATATACGTTTAATAGAAGACGTATATTCAATAAAACTCCATGATTACCCCTAATATTGCCCTGTCCCTAACATAACTAATGTACAGGCTTCTTTGGCTTCAATGCCTTTTTCGCGCAACATATCTTCCAGTTCGTCATTCTCTGTACCGGGGTTGAAGATGACCCTTTTCGGGTTAAGGGAGAGGATATACTCGTAATATGGTTTCTGGTTGTTGGGGTTGAGGTAGAGCGTTATGGTATCTATATCATCTATTTCAGGAGTATCTGTACCAATAGCTACACCTGCTACATTTCCAGCCCTTTTACCTATTGCCACTACCGGCTGCTTGTACGACAATAACCTGTGAATGGCTATGTTGCTATAACGTGCCGGATTTTCTGATGCGCCTAATACTAATGTCTTCTTCTTGTCCATAATGCAAAGTTACGATGGGGTTTTGAGTTCGCTCAAATAGTAGTATAACCGTACATTATAATACAGTTTTAGAATTATGGATTTTAACTTTTGAATTTTGACTTTGAATATTCACCTTTTCTTCACAGACTAATGACTACCTTTTTGTAACTTTAAAGGAGCAGTCTTTTTGACTTTTCAGTTTTAAATTTTGAATTTGTAATGAATACAGCATATATAATAGCGGGCTACCGCACGGCAGTAGGTAAAGCAGGCAGGGGGGGATTTCGTTTTACCCGACCCGATGACCTGGCAGTAGATGTGATAAAAGGGCTGCTGGCATCGGTACCGCAACTAGACCCCAAACAGGTAGATGATGTAATAGTAGGTAATGCCGTGCCTGAAGCAGAGCAGGGTTTGCAGGTGGGGCGCATCATTGCTAATCGTGCTGTAGGTGAGTGGGCGCCGGGTGTAACGGTCAACCGCTATTGCGCGTCAGGACTGGAAACAATCGCCATTGCAACCGCCAAAATACAAAGTGGTATGGCAGACTGTATCATAGCGGGCGGAACGGAGAGTATGAGCCTGGTACCGACAGCAGGCTGGCGCACCATGCCTAACTATGAGTATGTAAAAGATAATGGTGACTACTACCTGGGAATGGGACTGACAGCAGAGCAGGTGGCACAGGATTTTAAGGTTTCCCGCGAGGAGCAGGACGAGTTTGCCTACAACTCTCATATGAAAGCCCTGAATGCCATTAAAGAAGGGTACTTTAAAGATGGAATATTACCAATAACGGTAAAAGAGGTAGGTATTGATAAGAAAGGCAAGCGTACAGAAAAAGAATATATAGTAGATACAGATGAAGGGCCAAGGGCTGATACATCGATGGAAGCACTGGCAAAACTGCGCCCTGTATTTGCGCAGGGTGGCACCGTTACGGCGGGCAACTCTTCACAAACGTCTGACGGGGCAGCATTTGTAATCGTCATGAGCGAAAAGCTGATGAAAAGCCTGAATCTGCAGCCGTGGGGCAGGCTGGTAGCTTGTGCCAGCGCTGGTGTTGATCCCCGTATAATGGGTATCGGCCCTGTAGCGGCAGTGCCTAAAGTGCTGAAGCAGGCAGGTATGCAACTGAACGATATTGACCTGGTAGAGCTGAACGAGGCTTTTGCCTCACAATCCGTAGCGGTGATACGCGAACTGGGTATGAACCCTGATATAGTGAACATTAACGGTGGTGCTATATCATTAGGCCACCCGCTGGGTTGCAGCGGTGCTAAACTAAGCATACAGGTGTTGCACGATATGAAAAGGCTGAACAAGAAGTACGGCATGGTGACGGCCTGTGTTGGTGGTGGGCAGGGTATAGCCGGCATTATTGAGCGGATAAGCTAATTGTATTAGGCTAAAGCCCCTTTCCTCTTTTTTGACGTTATCCTCCAACTGAAGTTGGAGGCAATTGAAGTTGCCGGCATTATATGCATTAACTATGAAATGTTTTATTATCAATTGCTACAGGATTTATCCTGTGGTGGAAAGAACAATAGAACTGGCTTTAGCCAAAGGTTTTCTTGTGATTTGATTTTATTGTAAACTGGTGGGAGCTACTGAAAAAATGCCGTATTTTCGCATCTCTTCAGAATGAGTCATAGATGAACAAGTTTTTTGGCCTGGCGATATTGATGTTGTCATGGATCTCTTCAGAGGCACAGTTTAAAATAGAAAAACCTGTATTCGGGGGCATGTATTTCCAGTGGGGGTACAACAGGGACTGGTACTCTAAAAGTGATATCCGCCTGGTAGATGGTGATAATTATGATGTGACCATATATGATGTAGTAGCCAAAGACAAGCCCGACTTCAGCTATTTTAAAGACCACCCGCTGGATATAACCATTCCGCAGAACAGCTACCGGATAGGTGTGTACCTGAACAAAGAGCGTACGCATGCCATTGAAATAAACTACGACCATGCCAAGTATGTACAGGTAGACAGCCAGACACTACGCATGAAAGGGCATATAAGAGGAGTGCCTGTAGATGCTGATACCAACCTCGGCGCTTACCTGATACATGTGGAGCATACCAATGGCGCCAACTTTTACCACCTGAACTATGTAGGGCAGACTGAGCTCTGGCATAGCACAAAGAAAAACCGTACGCTGGCAACAGGTATATGGAAAGCAGGCGGCGGGGTAGTGATACCCAAGTCTTTTATCATAGCTTTTTACGAGAAGTTGGACAACCGTTTTAAAGTAGCGGGCTATATATTCAGTGCAGAGGCCGGCTTCAGGATATATCCGGGTAAAAACCTGTTTCTGGAAGCAACAGCCAAAGGCGGATACGCCAATTACCTGAATGCCCTGGGAGTAGGTGATGGCCATGTAAGCCACAGCTTCTGGTATGCAGAGGTAGTAGGGCTTATCGGCTATGATATGAGCTTCAACTTCCTGAAGAAGAAACACAAACCCGCGCAGGATCTGCAGCCGGGGATGTTGCAGTGATACCTACCCCTTAATGTCCCCCGAACTACACTTTCAGAATTTCCGTACTTTTGCAAACAGATTTGCTGAAAAGGACAATACATATAGTTTTTTCGGTGGCCATGGCGCTGCTGCTGGTATTCGGAGGTGTCTCCAAAGAGTACCTGCACCTTTTTGCTGACCACGAGGATACTGTAGATTGTTTTCATGACAGTGAAGGACTGCATTTTGAGAATGAGCACCATCACTGTGATTTTCTTTCGTTCACACTGCCTCCTTATGTGCATGATGCAGCGGTGTATGAGCTGCCAACGCAAACAGAATATTTCCAGCTTAATACCTGTACTGCCGTAGCGCATTTAATTCCGCGTACGGTACTTGCATCCCACCAGCGGGGACCACCTGCTTTTACGGTTTAATACGTCTGAACCGGATACCGTAGTACAGCAATAGCATGTACAGGTTTCCTATTTATTGATTTTATCAACCACAGTTATGAGGTATATACTGCTGCCGATCCTGTTATGCATGAGTTGGGTAATACCCGCAAGAGCACAACAGCATTGCAGCCTTAATATAAATATACTGGTGGTGGAAACACATAATGCACAACCGCTATATCCCGTGGTAGTGCATGTAGATGAGTTGAAAGCTACCTACGAAACAAATGAGAAAGGCAGGGTGTCAATAGACAGTCTTTGCCCGGGGAAGTACACGTTCCACTTTCACGCAGCAGGCTATGAGCATTATGCAGAACAGGTGACCATTTCAGGAAGTACGGAGTTGAAATTCAAACTCTCGCACATAGAAGGTCACCTGGATGAAGTAACCATTGCTGATGAGCGTGAGCAGACCTTGCTACAAGCCAAAGACAAAATGGACAGGCAGCAGATAACCGCTAATAGTGGCAAAACACTGGGCGATATGCTGCAGGCTGTAAATGGTGTGAGCGTAATAGCCAATGGCGCCACTATTGCAAAACCTGTGATACATGGTATGCACAGCAACCGTATTGTGATGCTGAACAATGGCGTACGGCAGGAAGACCAGCAGTGGGGTGGTGAGCATGCACCCAATATCGACCCCTTCCTGGCCAATAACCTGGAAGTGATAAAAGGTGCTGCAAGTGTTAAATATGGCACGGACGCCATAGGTGGTGTGGTGCTGGTAGAGCCAGCGCCATTACGTGCCCGCCCGGGTACCGATGCTGAGTTGAACCTGGCAGGTTTGAGCAACAACCGTATGGGGGTAGCTTCCGGTGTGGTGAACCATAACTTTAAAGCAATACCCGCTCTGAGCTTCAGGGTGCAGGGTACATATAAGAAGGGCGGTAACTACCGCATACCGGGCTATTGGGCGGCCAATACAGGGGTGGAAGAGAATAACTACTCTGCTGCTGCTGCATGGCGCAAGCAGCACTTCGGCACCGAGATATTCTACAGTCGTTTCAATACTGACCTTGGTGTATACCGTGGTGCGCATACGGGTAATGAGGCGGATAAACTGGCGGCAGTGAATAGTGATACGCCGTTGGTGCCCGCTGATTTCACTTATGAGCTGAAACGCCCGCGCCAGCATGTGGAGCACGACCTTGCCAAGGCTAAGATGTACTTTGATAGTAAACTTGGAGTCTGGCATGCTACCTATGCTTACCAGCACAACTTCAGGCAGGAGTATGACGTGCAACGAGTAGAGACGGACGATGCGCAACTGAACCTGACGCTTAATACCCAGACGGTAAATCTGAACCTCGAGCACAGGGCTTTTGGCGAGCTGAAAGGAGAGGTAGGTGTAGACGGTATCTTCCAGGAGAATTTCATACAGCCGGGCGACAGGGTATTTCTACCTAATTACCGTTCTAAAGGTGCGGCAGCTTATTTGATAGAAAGGTATAAGATCAGTAACTGGACCATAGAAGGAGGGCTAAGGTACGACTACAGGTGGTATGAGGCCTTCAATCCTGAAGGAAGCAACCAGCAGGTGGTACGTTATGAATATAGCTTTAAGAACCTGTCAGGTACATTGGGTGCAACTAAGCGTGTAAGTAATAACTGGCAGTTGTCGACAATACTTTCCAATGCGTGGAGGGCGCCGCAGGCAAATGAGTTGTTCAGTGCAGGGCTGCATCATGGTGCAGCAAGGATAGAGCTGGGGAATAAAAACCTGGAGCCTGAACGCTCATACAACCTGAATATTGAAAGCAAGAACCAATTCGGCAGCAAGCTGTCGACAGAACTGTCGTTGTACACACAGTATATACAAAACTACATTTACCTGGAGCCGGGTGCAGACGTATTAACCATCCGCGGTTATTTTAAAACATTCAACTACAGGCAAACTGATGCACACCTGACCGGTGCGGACGTTTCAGCTATGTATCGTTGGAACGATCAACTGAAAACAAATTTTAAAGGCTCAGTGCTTTTTGCAAGAAACACTACCGCAAAAGACTGGCTGATACTGATGCCTGCAGACAGGTTGTCGCTCAATACTACATACACAAAAGACATCAGCAGGAAACTGCAGGAGTGCTATCTAGGTTTAGATACGAGGTATGTATTCAACCAGTGGCGAATACCATCAAACTTTGACGTGATAGATTATCCACGTCCGCCTGCGGGGTATTTCCTGGCAGATGTGGCTGTTGGTACTAAGCTGCTTGCAGGCAGCCAGCCTTTATACATAAGCCTTACCGTCATGAATATATTCAACCAAAAGTACCGCGACTATTTAGACGCATTCAGGTACTTTATCGATCAACCTGGCACGAATGTAGTATTAAGGCTACGCGTGCCCATAACTTTTAACAACAGTAAAAATCATAACAATGAAGATATCAGGATCATTAATAGCGACCATATTCACTAGTGCAGTTCTATTTACAGCATGTACTAAAACACCAATTGAAAATCCTGAACCTGTGGAGCAGGAAGTAATAACTACAATAAGGCTTGTAGTGACCAACAGCTCAGGGTTCAATAAAACATTCAATTATAAAGTACTGAACGACCTGAACTTTGTAGATGAAGTTGTTTTGGCACCATCAACGGAATATGATGTGGAGATAAAAGTGCTGAATGAGTCGTTAACCCCAACTGAAGATATTACCGAGGAGGTACTGGCTGAAAGTAACGACCATCTATTTGTACTGGAGAGCAACCCGGCAACCGGAGCAGGTGCGATAAGTTTTACAGACGGTAGTAAAGATGCTGATGGTAATCCATTGAACCAGAAGCTGAAATTTACAACCGGAGAGGCAGGTAATGGCGTGCTCACCGTTACGTTGAAACATGAGCCAACGAATAAAAATGCCGGTACGGCCGGTGCCGCTGGCGGTGAAACGGATGCCGAGGCAAGCTTTACTGTGAAGTTGCAATAGCAATTTGGCTTGATTTTTGTGGTTATATAGCCTTGTTAAAGCGCAGATTTTAATATTTAAAATCTGCGCTTTTTTCGTTTCATTTCCGTAACTTCAAATTAAATTCATATTAAAAGTATTGAGTATGGCAATGGGTACGATCATTGAAAAAGAGCAAATACCGGATATAAAGATCGTTCCGGCATTTGTAGATAAAACCGAGCATTGGGAAAAAGAGATGCAGTATGCTGCTCGGTTAGGAAATGAATTTAAGGGCAAAACGACAATAACATTTGAAACGACGCAGGGCCCCCGATCGGTTACCACGACAGTTTGGTCGGTTACCAACAACTTTATTCAACTAAAGGGTGGGCTGAGCATTCCGCTGAACAGTATTATAGACATGCATTTTTAGTATGTAATAAACGGGTAAACGGTGTTTTCAGGGTGTTTTGATAGCCTGTGGGGTAAGCATTAGGTCTATTCCCTTGATATTCAACTTTTGTAGTTATCTTTGCAGATATTTTTAAATACCGTAAACGGTTACCCCTAACGTTTAAATAGAATATGAGTCAGCAAGAAATAATTGAGCGTATTAACGCTTTTATGGTTGAAGATTTTGAAGTTGAAGAGCAGACTATTACACCGGAAGCAGATCTGAAAGCAACATTGGATCTTGACAGCCTGGATTATATAGATTTGGTTGTTGTTATTGAGCAGAATTTCGGTTTCAAAGTTAAGCCTGAAGATTTTCAGAAAATGACCACCATCCAGGATTTCTACGATTACGTCATCAACAGGTTAGCAACAACCAATGTCTGAGGAAACCTCTTGGCAGGGCCGCTCTCGCGGTACTACAACAGGGTATAAAATATTTGTATGGCTGCTGCGAAAGGGTGGCCTCGGGGCTGCGTATATACTGCTTCGTTTTGTTATCATCTACTACAGGCTGTTTGTTCCCGCTGCAACAAGGCCACTCAGGTACTTGTACACTAAGCGGCTTGGTTACAGTAAAAAGGAAGCATCAAAACTTATATCGAAGAACCTGCTGGTATTCGGCCAGACGCTTATTGATAAAATAGCGGTGCTGGCGGGTATCACGGATAAACTGACTTTTACCCATGAGGGTATAGAGCATATTGAGCAATTGGTAAAAGACGGTAAGGGCGGGATATTATTGAGTGCTCACCTGGGCAACTGGGAAGTAGCAGGACACCTGCTGAAGCGGGTGAATGGTGTGATCAATATAGTGATGTACGACGGAGAGGAGCAGCAGATGAAGCAATACATGGAGCAGTTCGAATCGAACCGTTCATTCAATATTATACTGATCAAGGATGATATCTCGCACATCTATGAAATGTCGGCCGCACTGGCGCGCAATGAGTTGATATGCCTGCATGGCGACCGTTTTCGCCCTGGTAACCGTACCATAGAACATGAATTCCTGGGAGAGGATGCATTATTTCCCGCAGGTCCTTTTATCTTAGCGTCTAAATTAAAAGCACCTGTTTGTTTTGTTTTTGCTTTTAAAGAAACTAATTTTCATTATCACTTTTACGCATACCCTGCGCAGGTGTATGAAGGCAGGGGTACTACAGGGATGAACAAAATGCTGGATGATTATGTTCAGCTACTGGAACAGATGCTGAAGCAATATCCGGCACAGTGGTTTAATTATTTTGATTTTTGGAAACGATGATACAGGCAGACATAACAACATATATACCCCAACGTCAACCGTTTGTAATGGTTGATGAAGTGTTGCTTGCCGACCCCGCGGCTTCTAAAACTTCTTTCCTGGTAAAGGAGGATAATATTTTCGCAGTTGATGGAGTATTTACTGAACCGGGGCTTATTGAAAATATGGCGCAGACCGCAGCGGCAGGAACAGGCTACAGGTATCAGCAAAAAGGTGAGGTGGTACCGGTGGGGTTTATAGCGTCTATTAAAAACCTGAAGATATTCGCATTGCCTAAAGTAGGTGATGTGTTGCACACTGAAAACATAGTGGCGCATACAGTTATGAATGTACATGTGGTAGAAGCGGCTGTATATGTGGAGGGGCAGAAAATGGCCAGTTGTGAAATGAAGATATTTGAACAAACATCATAAAGATAAACGTATGAAGAAGGTACTTTTATTGATACTGATAGCGGTTTTTCAAATTGCAGCCTTTGCACAGTCAAAGTCTGATATATTCAGTGATGATACTGAGCTGACTTGGCTGGGGCTGGATTTTTCAGAAGTGCATTTTATTGGTACGGCTGCGCAATGGCAGGATGCAGGTGCTATTACAAGTACAGACCTGAGAGATAAGTATTTCGTACTGTGGAATGAGATATTTGTGGACGAAAAGGCCAAATACGATATCTCAAAAGCTACCAACAGGACGATCGTAAAATATGCGGTAGATGTAACCGCTACTATAAACGCAAAGTCAGACAAGGATTATTTTGTTGATGATCCCGGTTCGTTCAGGCACCTGGATAAAGAAAAAATTGCTTCAATGGTGAAGCAATACGACTATAAAGGTAAGAAAGGCCTCGGTATGATGTTTGTAGTGGAGGGTATGCATAAAGAAGCAAAAAAAGCATCTATGTGGGTAGTATTCGTGAATATGGATACAAAAACCTTACTGCTGGCAAAACAGGTAGAAGGTGCCGCAGGTGGTTTCGGTTTCAGGAACTATTGGGCCAAATCATTCTATAACGGGCTGAAAGAAGTAGAGAATAATTTCGACAGGTGGAAAAAGGGAAAATAAGAAGAACGTACTAATTGAAAACACTACAGCATACAACGGAGTTTGAAGTAAAGTTCAGCGAGGCAGACCCGCTGGGTATAGTTTGGCACGGGCATTACGTAAGATATTTTGAAGACGGGCGAGAAGCATTCGGTGAGGAATTCGGGTTGAAGTACCTTGACTTTTACAGGAGTGATATAGTTGTACCGATAGTAAATATACAGTGCGACTATAAGCGCATACTAAGATATGGTCACAGGCTGCGCTTAGAAACTACTTACAGAGATACACAGGCGGCCAAGCTTTTGTTTCATTATAAAGGCTATGATGCCAAGACGAATGAGTTGGTAGTATCGGGTAGTTCCGTACAGGTATTCATGCACAGGGAGTCGCTGGAACTGATGCTGTACCTGCCACAATTTATGATAGACTGGAAAGCAAAATGGCTGAACAAATAACACCCCGCAAAGTATATGCAATAGCAACAGACATAACCTCAACAATGGGTTCTGGAACTGCTGCGCATTGGGACGCCATTATATCAGGTCATACCGGTATCGCTCAACATACAGATGAGAATGGTATGGCCTATTACGCCTCAAAACTAAATGAGATACCTGCTGTAAAGGACGGTGAAAACTATACTTCATTTGAAAGGCTATGTATCTATTCGGCAGGCAAAGCACTTGAAACACAGTCTATAGATCCGGATAAAACGGTACTGGTATTATCTACTACAAAAGGAAATATTGAGCAGCTTAACCAACTGCCTGATAATACTACATTACTTTCATCCAGTGCCAAAGTTATAGCAAAGGCGTTGGGTATTACTGCAAAACCATTGGTGGTATCTCATGCCTGTATATCGGGTAGTGTGGCTTTGCTATATGCACAGCGGCTATTGAGCAGCGGGCGATACGAACATGCAATAGTGCTGGGTTGCGACAGCTTTACGCCATTTGTACTGAAGGGCTTCCAGTCTTTCCAGGCGATTGCTGACGGGCCGTGCAGACCGTTTGATGCAGACAGGACAGGCATCAATCTTGGTGAAGCCGCCGCTACTGTTATACTATCTGTAGATGACGATAATGCAATAGCTGAGTTGCCGGGTGGTGCTACTTCAAATGATGCTAACCATATATCCGGCCCGTCGCGTACGGGTGAGGAGTTGTCCGATGCTATTAACAGGGCAATGCAGGATGCGGATGTACAAGCCGCTGATATAGATATGATATCCGCTCACGGAACGGCTACCGCTTATAACGATGAGATGGAGGCCAAGGCCATCAACCTCTCCGGGCTGTCTGAAGTGCCGCTGCACAGTATGAAAAGCTACACTGGGCATACATTAGGAGCCGCCGGTGTGCTGGAAAGCGCTATGGTGCTGGAAGCCATCAAAAGGCAAGCACTTATCCCATCAGCAGGATATGAAAAGCATGGAGTATCAGTACCTGTAAACGTGACAACCGAAACAGCGCCGGCAGAAATACGTTGTGTGCTGAAAACAGCATCCGGGTTTGGAGGCAGCAATGCCGCTATTATCTGGCGGAAGGTCTAACTCTTCAGTGCGTTCAGTGCTATCCAGGTCATCGTTCCTACACCGGTTTTCAATGCTTCTTCATCGATATTGAAATGTGCATTGTGTACTGATGCGGTGAACTCCTTATCGTCTTTATTGGTGCCAATACGGAAGAAACAACCCGGCATGTGCAGGGTGTAGAAACTGAAGTCTTCACCAGCCATACGTATGTTCAGTTCTTTCACATTATCTTCTCCCAGGTAGGCTTTTGCCCAGCTTTCAGCCTGTGCTGTAACCTCAGGATCGTTGTACAAAGAGGCGTGGCCTTTAGGGATATGTACCGTTGCTTTTGCGCCATATGCCTCACAGGTCTTTTCGGTAAATTCCGTTATCAGCCTGTGTGCTTCCGCGCGCCAGTCTTCATCCATAGTACGCAGTGTGCCCCATAGTTCCAGTTTGTCGGGTATCACGTTGGTAGCAAATCCCGCTTCTATTTTACCGAAAGTAAGTACGGATGGTATTATGGGGTTTCCTTTGCGTGAAATAACCTGCTGCAGTCCTGTTATGACCAATGCTGAAATAGCTATCGGGTCAACAGTTTGGTGGGGTAGGGCAGCGTGCCCGCTTTTACCTTCTATTGTGATGTATATCTCATCGGTACTGGCCATGTACTGACCGGCTTTGAAACCGACTGTACCGCTTGGCAGGTGAGGATATACGTGTAATGCAAATATTGCTTCAGGTTTAGGATTTTCCAGTACACCTGCTTCTATCAACAGGCTGGCGCCACCGGGGAGTTTTTCTTCACCCTGCTGGAATATGAGTTTCACCGTTCCTTCCCACTCATCTTTCAGGTCGTTGAGGATGCGTGCTATACCTAACAGGCAGCTTGAGTGTACATCATGCCCGCAAGCGTGCATCACACCGTCGTTGGTAGACTTGTACGGAATGTCGTTGGCTTCCTGTATCGGCAGCGCGTCCATATCGGCACGCAGGGCGATACATTTTTTATCAGGGTTCTTTCCTTTGATCAAGCCTATTACGCCAGTACCCGCTACGCCTGTTTCATGACTGATACCCCATTCGGTAAGTTTGCCTGAAATGAACTCCGCCGTTTTATACTCCTCGAAAGACAATTCGGGATTTGCATGTATATGATGGCGTATTGCCTGAACGTCAGGAAAGTATTCCAGTGCTTTTTTACGAACGATATCAATCATAATATTCAGCGGTATTAATGGTCACATTGTCGGGTACAATAATACATGCACCGTACAATGCCAATGTTTGCCTGTACAATTCGGCTGCATCTTCGCGTTTGGCAAAGTCGCCTACTTTTACACGGTACTGCGGCTGAGTGTACACCATGTAGGTGTGTATCCTCGGGTAACGACGCATAAAGTCCACCTTCCTGCGGATAGCTTCTGCACGGTCCGTTCCGTAGTATATCTGCACCCTGTAGCCGCGCATATGGCGTATGCCTCCGTATTGCAGGTTCTTGTGCCTTTCTACCAGTATGGCCAGGCGGGGGTCGGCATTGATGGTTATATTATTAGCCCAGGGTTTGGGAGCAGCTGTTTCGCCGGATATATTCTCCGTTACTACCACCTGTGCATGGCTGCGCTCTATGCTGCCTGCCAGCACTAATAATGATAGTAATATGTAATACAGCTTCTTCATTTCCTGTTGCTAAGCTACGGTAGTTTACCCTAAAGATAAACTACCGTATTGTTCAGTATTAAAAGTTTTTGATGATCTCTTCAGCAAACTCACTGGTTTTTACCTGTGTTGCGTCGGTCATCAGTTTATAAAAGTCAACTGTTACACGCTTGTGCATAATGCTTGTCTGCAAGCCGTTCTTGATGCATTTCGCAGCATCATCCCAGCCCATATATTCCAGCATCATTACACCGCTCAGTATCAGCGAAGACGGGTTCATAGTATCCGTATTGGCAAAACGTGGCGCTGTACCGTGCGTAGCCTCGAATATGGCGTGTCCTGTTTTGTAGTTGATATTAGCACCCGGAGCGATACCGATACCACCTACAGCCGCAGCCAGCGCATCAGATATATAATCACCGTTCAGGTTCAACGTAGCAATAACTGAGTAGTCTTGCGGAGCCAGCAGTATCTGTTGCAGGAAGTTATCAGCAATCACATCTTTTATCACCAGCTTGCCATCATGTATAGCTTTTTCCATTTCTTCGATAGCCGCTTCTTCACCATGTGCCTTCTTGGTAGCTTCCCATTGGTTCCATGTATATATCTTATCGCCAAACTCACGGGTAGCCAGGTCGTAACCCCATTGCTTAAAGCCACCTTCGGTAAACTTCATGATGTTACCCTTGTGTACCAGCGTTACAGATGTACGTTTATTGTCCAGCGCGTATTGTATAGCAGACCTTACCAGACGCTCAGTACCTTCTTTTGATACCGGTTTGATACCGAAAGCAGCAGTTTCAGGGAAACGTACTTTGTCGCCGGCATTCAGCTCTGTACTGATGAAGTCCATCAGTTTTTTAGCTTCTTCGCTACCGGCAGGGCATTCAATACCTGCATATATATCTTCAGTATTCTCGCGGAAAACCACCATATCCACCCTGTCAGGGTAGTGTACAGGTGAAGGAACACCTACAAACCAATGGATAGGTCGCAGGCAAACGTACAGGTCAAGCTCCTGGCGCAGAGCCACGTTCAGCGAGCGGATACCGCCACCGATAGGCGTAGTTAATGGTCCTTTGATAGATACCAGGTACTCACGCGCCGCTTCCAGTGTTGCAGCAGGCAGCCATTCGCCTGTTTCGTTGAATGCTTTTTCTCCCGCCAGTATCTCTTTCCACTCAATTTTACGTTTGCCATGATAGCAATGCTCCACAGCAGCATCAATTACCCTTTTGCTGGCACGCCATACATCGGGGCCAATACCATCACCCTCAATAAAAGGGATGATCGGTTGTTCAGGAACTACCAGTTTGTTGTTGCTGTCTATTGTAATTTTCTGTGGAGTCATATCGTTGTTTTATTGAATTGTCGGCGCAAAATTAATTGAAGAAAGTTGTAATCTGAAAACATATCTATTGTGTTTATATCATATCGGTTGTGAAGGCTTAACCGGCAACGTCTTAATTATATGCTGCCATGGGTAGTTTATATATTCGTGTTTAATTGTATGAGTTGAGGCGATTGTTTAAACTGTATCATTTTGTATCGTTTTGTATCGAAATTTTGTATTTTTCAGGGGGTGCACCTCATTTGTTTGATAGTTGGTGATTTTTGTAATGTATAAGTGTGAGTAAGAACTGTTGGTTTTCGTGGTGTCTTATATGGTTGCCAAGCATGGTGATAATATTAAAATGTCAATTCAAATATACGTAAAATTGTTATTATAGACAAAATGATGTGATTGGTAGTAACTGTTTATTTTTCATACAAGCCTGTCTTTTTGCATAAGTGTCATGTCTTATATGATAAATCCCTGAATGCTATGCGTCGTTTACTGATATTGATATTGTTGTTGCTATATGTTACGTATGCTGATGCTAACCGGCTTAAAAGAGTTACGATATTGTCTACTACCAATAACAACATTGAATTAGAGGTTTTAACATCTTATGGATTCTCAGGATCGATTTGTCCTCCTTTAATTGGGGTTGATACAATATCTATGAATGATAAGTTAACAATAAAACTATATCGTGATATAACCGGTGTCTGGAATGCATTTAGTGCTACTTGTGTTGATACCGTAAATGTCAATGTAAAAACTGACGGTATAAAAGAATTACGTGTTGAAATGTATTCAGCACATTATTACCCGTCTGATACAGATACAGTGTTTTCTTCTCCAACCTGGACACTATTCCTGCCATTGACTGTAGTTGATAAAGGCGCTGATCAGGATGATATTCGTATTTACCCCAATCCGAATAAGGGAAGGTTTGTACTGGAAGCCCCTCTCTATTTCTCTCCGCCTGAGGCGGAAGAAGGACCTATTACGGTAGAGGTAATGAACAGTGTAGGGCAGATAGTATATAGGGATGAATTTGTTGTAACCGGTAGTATTTTGAAGCATACGCTCAATATGGAGGATGCTCCGGCAGGTATTTATTGGTTAAGGCTGCTAACAATGCATGGGGCGCTATCGAGTAAGATCCATATAGTTAAGTAGCCCCTTATATGCTCCTTATAATCAGCATTAGTATATAACTACGTATATTTATATTGAATAAGGTAGATACGAAATAAATGTCATGCGTGTATAGCGAGTAAATACCAGGACTTGGGTACATGTTATGATGCATACCGTACTATCATAAAATGAAACTTCAAAATGTATACCAGGCAGTTCCTTCTTGCAGTGCTACTATTCATTTTTGTGCCTGATGTTCAGGCGCAAACCTATTATTCAGTTACTCATACAAGCGGGACGCAAACCATAAACGGTGTAGCTGTTACAGTAACCCCTGTTGCTTCTCCGGGGTCTGCATACAACTGTACAGGGCCATATTATATAGGTGCCAGCCAGGTGAACGGGTATATATTTTCATTTAACCCACCTGTAGGGAATATCCGTATCAACAACTCTATTATGCACCCTACTGAGATAGTAAGGTTTTATATCAACGGGAGTCATTATACCATCAATTCAGGTAATATTGCAGCTTCGGGTGTTACCTGCAGCGGGGCAAGCGCTACAGCAATTGCGAATACTAACGGAGATCTTACAGCAACAGGTTCAGGGTATGCCAATATGCAGGTGAACCTGAGTCCGGGATATGGTATTGACTCCATAAGGGTACTGCACCTGAACGGGCAAGGGGGCGGATGCCTGCACGATTTTTCTTTTGCCAATGATACAAGTGTAAATATTATACCGCCGTTTAACGACACGCTCCTGTGTGTGGGAGACACATTGAATATAGACTATGCGGTAACCCGGAAATTTCAGAGTTCTAATACATTTACCGCACAACTGTCTGACGCCTCGGGTAGCTTCGCCAGCCCGACAACCTTAGGTACTATCAACTCTGATACAAACGGCAGTTTTTCATGGATAGTGCCGGGTACCATAACTCCGGGTGCCGGGTATCGTGTAAGAGTGATAGCTTCAAACCCCGTCAGGAATTCAGCGAACAATGGTACTGATATATTGATAGGCAATACGCCGGTGAGCAAACCGGTTGCGGGTAATAACGGCCCGGTATGTAATAATGATACCTTAAAGCTTACGGCTTCAACAAGTACATCAGGCGTGACCTATAAATGGACGGGCCCAGGTGGGTTTAACTCAAGCCTGCAAAACCCAACGATACCAAGCCCTGTACCTGCAAATGGTGGTAGTTATATAGTAACTGCACAGCTATACGGATGCCTGGCAAAAGACACTACTACAGCAACGGTAAACGCAGGTAGTGGTCCGACCGGTGTAACCGCAACGAGCAATGCTCCCTTATGTGCTGATGATACGCTGAAGCTTTTTGGTACGGCTAACGGAACAGGCAACACCTATAGCTGGACAGGACCTAACAGTTTTACATCCAACCAGCAAAATCCTGTATTGCCATCGGCCACCGCAGCTTTAGCAGGTGATTATGTTTTATATGCCGGTAATGGTAATTGCGTGTCGAGAGATACCGTGACCATTGTTGTGAAGCCACGTCCTGCAAATTTCACTGCATCATATAATGGCCCTGTATGTACGGGTGAGACGCTCAATTTTACAGCCTCGTCCGGTTCGTCGGGTGTGACATGGAGCTGGACAGGGCCTAACAGCTTTAGCTCAACAACGGCTACACCGTTCATTAACGGCGCTTCCGCCGTTCATAACGGTGATTATATAATTACTGCTACTCTGAATGGCTGCTCGCTCAAGGATACGATAACTGTTGCTGTAAAACCGTTGCCGAACAAACCTGTTGCAGGCAGTAATTCGCCTATATGCGCAGGTGATACACTACACCTTACATCAACCAGTACAACAGGTAGTGTGACATACAGTTGGACGGGCCCCGGTAGTTATACATCCTCCACTCAAAACCCGTCTGTAACTAATACAACTACAGCTATGAGTGGTATGTACATATCTACTGTTACTTTTAACGGTTGCATCAGAAAGGACACAGCTACTGTGGTTGTAAAACCAATGCCTGTGGCCGTAACAGCAACAAACAACGGCCCTGTATGCGCAGGCGATACGCTGAAGTTATATGCTACAGCTTCAAGTACAGGTGCTACATACCAGTGGGTTGGTCCGGGTAGTTTCTCAGCCGGTACTCAAAATGCTGCTGTAAGCAATAGCACCGTAGCTGCTACGGGATGGTATGAAATGACCGTTGACCTGAACGGTTGTTATGATAAGGACAGCACTTATGCAACGGTGAATGCCATACCTGCTACTCCGAATATCAGTTTTAACAGTCCACTTTGCATTGGTGAAACACTGAGCCTGAATGCAAGTACCATAAGTGGCGGAACTTATAGCTGGACCGGCCCGGGTAACTATACATCTGCCATTCAGAATCCTGTTCGCGCCAATATGCAGTTTGGTGATACAGGTAGCTATACCGTTGCGGTAACGGTAAACGGCTGTACATCACCTGCTGGCAGTACAAAGGTTAATCTCAACCCGACACCATTTGTGGTGATACTGGCCAACCCTGCTGATTCTATTTGCCAGGGTGACCCTGTAGTGTTTACGGCACTGCCGAACAATCATGGAGGTGTGCCGCAATACCGTTGGTTTGTAAACGCGCAAAGTGTGGGTACGGGAACAGTGTTCAATACCGGTACGCTGAATGATGGCGATGTTATTAATTGCGAAATGACAGAGAATACAAAATGCAGCGTGCCGTACAAAGATGCGAGTAACGACGTGACCATGACCGTGTTGCCATGGCTGGCCCCGTCTGTTACCATAACTGCAAACCCTACACATCCACTTGATGAATATGAATACGTGACCTTTACAGCAGTGACCACCAATGCCGGCAAAAATCCATCGTACCAATGGAAGAGGAACGGGCAGGATATAGTAGGTGCAAAGGGCAGCACATGGAGCGCCAACAGCCTGAACGATAATGACAGCGTGAGCGTGGAGATAACCAGTGATTATAAATGCCCGCAGCCAACAACAGCACTAAGCAACTGGATAAGAGTAAGACTGACGGATGTTGATGATATTAACTCATTAAGTGGTTTTGTCCTTTATCCTAATCCTAATAAAGGAAGGTTTGTACTGGAAGCCTCCCTCTATCGCTCCCCAGAGGGGGTAGTACCTGTTACGGTAGAGGTAATGAACAGTGTCGGACAGATCGTACATAAGGGTGAATTTGTTGTCACCGGTAATAGTTTGAAGCATACTATCAATATGGAGGATGCACCAACAGGTATTTATCTGCTAAGGTTGCATACAGATGAGGGTGTTGCGGTGAAACGTTTTAGTGTGGAGCAGTAGGGGATAGTATAAAAATGGGTGTATTCACCATTGTATGTAGCAAAACAGGTATGTACTTTTACCGTGCACACCATAAAACATATAGAGATGAAAAAACTACTCATTGCACTGCTGTGCTTGTCATATAGTATTTGTTTTGCGCAGTCGGCTACGGAAAAAACAGGTAAGTACCTGGAAAGCATACGCAATAACGAGGCGGCACTCATTGCCTTCTTCTCGCAGATGCCTAAAGGCGGCGACCTGCACCACCATTTTTCAGGCTCCGTGTATGCGGAGACCTATATAGACTATGTAGTTACTCATGACTATTACATAAACAGGAATTGCCTGGAAGTATTTCCTTCACCTCCAAAGACGGGTGACTGGCGCAGGTTCTCTGAGTTGAAAGAGGACGGCGAGCTGGCCGAATATAAACAGAAGCTTATAGAAAAATGGTCGGTAAAGGACTATAACGGTGTGAGCAAGCCATCAGATAAGCAGTTTTTTGAAACATTCGGCGCATTCAATGTGGCGTCGTCGAAATGTACAGACGTAGGATTGGTGGAGCTTAAGAAACGTGCCAAGCTCGAGAATCTGAGTTATATCGAAACGATGTTTGAATTGATACCCTGTGATATTGATATGTCGGATATAAAGCCCTATAACGATAAGCTGCTGGCAGCACAGAAAAACAAGAATGGTGTGCTTACCGCGGAACTTTTGACTGAACTGGATAAAAAGATATCCGCTAAGAATCTGTCAGCCTGTGTAGAAAAATTCAATAAAGAAAATGTTGAAGCGAAGCACAGGCGTTACAAGATGGACGATGAGGAAATCACTTTCAGGTACCAGAACTATGTAGTGAGGGTAGTAGATCCCGTGTCTGTTTTTAAAGACCTGTTAGTGGCATTTGAATCGGCAGATAAGAGTCCATTGATAGTGGGTGTGAATATAGTGGCACCTGAAGATAATGAAGTGTCTATGCGTGATTATTGGCTGCATATGATGATGTTCCGTTACTGCCACGAGAAATATCCCGATGTGCAATATGCTATGCATGCAGGTGAGCTTACGCTGGGGCTGGTAAAACCCGAAGAGCTGACCTGGCATATAACAGACGCGGTGCAACTGGCAGGTGCGAGAAGGATAGGCCATGGGGTAGATATAGCATATGAAAAGACACCTTATAGTTTGCTGAGGGAAATGAACAGGAGGAATGTAGCTATCGAGATCAACCTGTACAGTAATGAATTCATTCTGAAAGTGAAAGGTGATGAACACCCCATAAACCTGTATCGTGAGTATAACGTGCCTATAGTGATATGTACGGATGATGCGGGCGTGCTGCGCAGTAACCTGGGACACCAGTATGTGTTGCTGGCTCAGCGATATAAAGACATCAGCTATGCGGAAATGAAGCAGTATGTGTACAACAGCATCGAATATAGCTTTATAGAGGAGAAGAGTGTAAGGAAAAAGCTGGTGAAAGACCTGGATAAAAGGTTTGCCGCTTTTGAGGAGTTGATAGCCGGAAAGATGCAATAATTCTACTCGAACAATTCGCGGTAGCTGTTTATTTCTTCCATGTTTTTAAGATGCCTGAGGCGGGCGTTGTTGAGTTGGTATATCTCGTCCACTGTATTTTTAATGTAATTGAAGTTATGGTCTGTTAGGAGGATGCCTTTGTGTTGCTTCTCCTGTTGCAGGAAAGGAAGCAGGCATTCAACCAATAAGGGGCTGAGGTGCGTAAAAGGCTCATCCAGTAATGTGAATTGCGTTGGTGATTTTACCAGTACAAAAATTTCTATCAGTCTTATGGTGCTGTGGTGCAAAGAGCTGATATGATCGTTAGGATCAATGTCTATGTCGAATACTGCTTTGAACTCATCCGGGTCGGCGTTGAAATCCCTGAATACACTTTTCACTGTTTTGAATCCGGGGATGAACAGTTCCTGCGGCAGGTAATTAATGCTGCCGGGAATGGTGTAAGGGTAGGGTGTGTGTTTGTTGTTTATCCTTACCGATTTTATCTCTGGTTCCAGTACGCCCATGATGATCTTAAGTAATGAACTTTTCCCGCAGCCGTTGTTGCCGATCAGCCCGGTGATCTTTCCTGTTTGCGATTTAATATAAATACCGGAAAGAATAGCACGGTGGTTAAAACGTAGTATGATGCCGTCCGCTTCAAGGGTATTGATCATGGTAGTGGTATTACGGGTGAATAATGTACCATTACAGCCATCAGGACTGCATAGGATATAAAGTCGGCAAGCGTTGCAATGGCAAACAGCTTCTTTTTGGATATCCCAAGGTTGTAGTAGTAATAAAGCTCGCGACGTTTGCTATAATTGATAAAGTACAGGCACAAGCCAGTAGTGCCCAGTTTCAGCCATGTGAGCGGTATAAGCCCTGAAATGCCTGTCGCCGTGTAAGATTGGGCACATACAATGGTCATAATAGCTGAAGGGATTAGGATGTACCTGTATCCTGCAAGGTATGGGCTGAATCTTTTGAGCAATTGGCGGCTGGTTGGTGCAGTATAAATGTACATATATCCGCACCTGTACATGCGATATTAAATGTTAAAAAAACATATGGCTGTATAGAGGTTTTCAAATAAAGGTGGGGGAACAAATGGCTATATTTGACGGTCTTTAAAAATATTTATCATGGAATTAGTAAAAGTACCGGAAAGCACTGTGCTTATCCGTTTCCCCGATTGCGATCCGTTCAATCATCTGAACAACTCCCGTTATATCGATTATTTCATCAACGCACGTGAAGATCATTTATGGGCAAACTACCAGTTGAACATCTACGCCTATGGCAAGCAGCATGGTAAAAGCTGGGTAGTAGGGCAAAACCAGATCGCCTACATAAAGCCTGCCATGCTGATGGAACAGGTGGTAATACAATCCACAGTGCTGGAACTGAACGATACTGATATACTGGTGGAGATGATGATGTGGAATAAGGATAAGACACAATTAAAGTCGGTGCTCTGGTCGAGGTTTGTACATTTTAACCTGGTTACTCAAAAGCGCGACGAACATTCAAAAGAATTGATGGACTACTTCAAGCCTCTTGAAAATCCATTGCCTGAAAAAATGGATTTTGAGCAAAGGGTGGCGCAAATAAGAGCCCAATACAAACCAGTGAATAATTAATATCATGCCTGAAGAAAGCACATTGTTCAAAGACGTGTTTTTTAAGCCCGCTTTTATCAGGGAGTTTGCAGATGCTTTAGCAGTTGCCATGCCCGGCTTTGATAAGAAGGGCTTTGAGCGTAAAGTGTTTGATAAAGACTGGAAGAACAAAGAACTGAAACAACGCACCCGACATATAGTGCATGTGCTGCACGGGTTATTGCCTGAACATTTTCCTGATGCGGTCAAGATCATTGTAGCTACCGTAAAGAACCTGCAGGCACAAAAGATCAAAGAAGTAAGTTTTGGGTATATCAGCCTGCCGGAGTACATAGAGGTGTATGGCGTGGAATATTATAAAGAGTCAGTACAAGCAATGGAGCAGGTAACTTGTTTCATGAGTTGTGAGTTTGCCGTGCGGCCGTTCATCGTAAAGTATGGCGACAAAATGATGAAGCAGATGCTGGCATGGTCGAAACATAAAGATGCTAAGGTAAGGAGGTTGTCCAGCGAAGGGTGCAGGCCGAGGTTGCCATGGGCAATGGCGTTGCCTGAATTCAAAAAAGATCCTTCACCCATTTTGCCGATACTGGAAAACCTGAAAGCAGATGATGATATATGGGTGAAGAAGACGGTGGCCAATAACCTGAATGATATATCAAAAGACAACCCTGAGCTAGCTATCAGCATATTTAAACGATGGCTGGGCAAGAATCAGCATACAGACTGGATAGTGAAACATGCGGCACGCACCTTGCTGAAGGCGGGTAATGCGGAGGTGATGGGATTGTTCGGTTTTAAGAAAGACAAACAGGTGGTGTTAACCGACTTCACTGTTGATACACCTATAGTAAAGATGGGTAAGGAACTGGTGTTCTCATTCGCTATTGCCAATAAGAGTAAAGAAACAAAACAGATCAGGCTGGAGTATGCCATGCATTACCTGCGCGCCAACGGTACACATTCTAAAAAGGTGTTTAAAATAAGCGAGCGTGATCATACCAAAGGTACCACCATACCAGTTACCAGGAAGCAGAGCTTTAAACCCATTACCACAAGGGTGTATTACCCCGGTTTACATAAAGTATCTGTAATTGTGAACGGGCATGAGATGGATACGCAGGAGTTTGAGTTAGTTAAGTGATCCGCTGCTTTTTTGCTGTTTCTTTTGTGCCGAGGTGGTCAGCGCACGCATGCTTAATCCGAAAATAAGTCCTGCTACCGTCCAGATAGCTGCTTGTTTCAGTAGCCATTTGCTTGTCACTTCCTGCCCCATAGCAATATCCGTTACACTCATGAATATGAACATGAAAAGTCCCCAGCCTAATCCTCGCTTCCACCAGTTGTGTTTTTTCAGTTCCGGTATCTCCATGTTAAGGTGCTGGTAGCGTTCAGGTTGTTTGGCCAGCCATTTGCGTTTCATGTCGTCTTTAAACCAATACCATATCGGCGCTGTAATTAACAGTACAAGAAATGTTGTGATGTTCATCAGGCAGGGGATGATGCCACCGCATGAAGGACAGTACAAGCCGAACCAGTTTTTAAAGGCTGTTTTATTTTGCAGGCCCCATGTTTGTCCTTCGTGAATGGTGTTGCAATGCGGGCATGGTACTTTGCCGCGTTCTACCCATGATTTGCCGGATACTTCTTTGCGCTCCATCAGCATTACTTTGGGTATCCGTTGTCCTAATATCAATTCATTGATCATCAGTCCGGGGTTGATGATCCAATGCAGCATCATGAAATGCTTCCAGTCTATTTTGCGGTATTTGGCCTTGTCGTAGTTCATAAGGTTGTTATTGGTATAAAATTACGTGTTTTTCAGATCGCTTACTCTTTTTGTTTCGGAGATTTGGCAGATGAGCCTTTCTTGCGGCCGGCTTCTTTCATAGCTTTATCTATCAGCCATTCTATCTGGCCGTTCACACTACGGAACTCATCTGCAGACCATTTCTCCAGGGCCTTGTATGTTTCCTCGTCTATTCTTAAAACAAAACTCTTTTTAGCACCCAAAACATGTTTGTTTTTGTTCTATTGATATAGTGTTCCTGTATTCAACACGGGTTGTGCGTTTTTCTCGCCACACAAAACTACCATGAGGTTGCTCACCATTGCGGCTTTTTTCTCGTCGTCCAGTTGTACTATCTCTTTTTTACCCAGCTCTTCCAGTGCCATTTCTACCATGCCCACGGCACCTTCTACTATTTTATACCTTGCCGCTACTATTGCTGTGGCCTGTTGCCTTTGCAGCATAGCACCGGCTATTTCCTGCGCGTAAGCCAGGTGGCTGATACGTGCCTCACGAATACTGATGCCGGCAGTTGAAAGACGGTCCGTCAATTCTTTTTCCAGCAGCATGTTTACATGATCTCCACCGTCACGCAGCGTTATCTTCGCATTCTCATCTTCAATATTATCATAAGCAAAGGCTCCTGCTAATATACGAACCGCCGCCTCACTTTGTGTGGTAACATAGCCCATATAGTCAGTGACGTCGTAGGCTGCTTTATAAGTGTCTGTTATCTGCCAAACAACTACTGCACCTATTTCAATAGGGTTACCCATTTTATCGTTCACCTTAATATTGGGCGTAGCGAAGTTATGCGCACGCTGTGTCAGTTTTTGAGTGGTATAAAAAGGGTTTACAAAGAACATACCGTTTGCCTTTACCGTACCTACATATTTACCAAACAGGTTGAGTACGCGGGCATGGTTAGGCTGTACGATCATCAGCCCTTTCCATAGCAGTAATGTGACTATGAATGCCGGGAACGCTATCCATGCGTAGGCGGCACTGATATGTATGCTCAGAAAGCCGTAAACGGACAGTGCCAGCATAACAAAGGACAAGAATAAAACAAGGTAACCATTGAGTGGTTTAATGACTTTTTCCATATAGTATTATTTTATGTGTGATTGTAATATGATATCAATATGATATCAAATTTACGAAACAAAAAAATATCTGCCAAATATTTTCAAATGTGTAAGCATATGGCGCATGTTTCAATTTTGCTTTACTTTTACTGCCTATGCAGTTTTCAGATATACCCGGACAAAAGGCGGCCAAAGAAGGATTGATAGGTATGTGGCAACACAACCATTTTCCGCATGCTTTGCTGCTGGCGGGCAATGAGGGTACAGGCGGGTTGGCTATGGCGCTGGCACTGGCGAAGTATATCTTTTGCGAGGATAAAAAAGAGAACGATGCATGTGGTGTTTGCAGCTCGTGCAGCAAAGTGCAGCGGCTGGAACATGCTGACCTGCATATGGCTTTCCCTACCATTGCACCCAAACCAGGTACGAAAGCCATGAGCAAATATTATATAACTGACTTTCGTGATTTTGTAAAGCAAACACCTTTCAGCAGTACGTATGACTGGCTGCAATTCATCAATGCCGAAAATAAGCAGGGTAACATAACAGCCGAAGAGTGCAGGGAGATCATTGATACACTTAACCTGAAATCGTACGAAGGGGGAGCAAAGGTGCAGATCATCTGGCGGCCTGAATACTTAGGCAAGGAAGGCAATATCCTGTTAAAGCTGATAGAAGAACCGCCTGCCGATACCTATATGATATTGGTAGCTGAAAATACAGAGGATATACTCGGCACGATATTATCGCGTACGCAAATGGTGCGTTTGTCGCCAATAGCCGCGGCGGATATCGCAACAGTATTACAACGTAGAAATCTTGCTGATGAGGCCCGTGCTTTGCAGATAGGGCATATGGCCAACGGTAGCTATGCGGAAGCACTGCGCCTGCTGCAACATGCAGAGAATGACCTTTTTCCTGAAGTGCGCAACTGGTTCAATGCCCTGTTTACAAATAATGGTATCAAGATAACTAAGTTTGCGGAGCAATGGAGTAAGGCAGGGCGTGAGCAGCAAAAGAACTTCCTGCATTATATAGTGCAATTGCTGGAACAGGCTATTAGGGTAAGGTACCTGCCTGAGCATCCGCCTGCTTTGCCGGAAGCGGAAGCTGATTTTGTACAGAAACTGGCTGCTATGAAACTATCATTTGAGGCTATAAACAGCATGGTGAAAGA